>ERZ791878.63-NODE-63-length-103730-cov-5.297815_pt1 | contig 103730 bp, 86 predicted proteins | sample MGYA00510277_ERZ791878 | MGnify/ENA primary metagenome ERZ791878 (study PRJEB30046, sample SAMN00792094) | human gut metagenome | study: EMG produced TPA metagenomics assembly of the A metagenome-wide association study of gut microbiota in type 2...
AAAATTGCCTTCTTCATTGATTTTCCTCCTGTTTAATCTACAGCGGACAAGATGAATATGCTCGTTCCGAGCATATTCATCTGAAAGAAATTCTTTGAATTTCTTCCGGCTTCTATGCCCGATTTATAACGCCCGCACAGCGCATCCTGTCATCCTAGAACAGCTAATATAAGTGGAACCCGCACCACTGTGCTGCATGTTGTATTCCTTAAATGAATACGTTGCATAAGTTGCTTCTATATTAAACCCTTAGGATTATTGCTCTAATAATGAAAAATGTCTGTAATGATTAGTTCATTACCTTTAAGTTGATAAACACACCAGCCGGCATCTCTAACTTAGATAAAGCATCTACAGTCTTCTGAGATGGAGATAATACATCAATCAGTCTCTTGTGTGTTCTCTGCTCGAACTGTTCTCTTGAATCCTTGTACTTGTGAACAGCTCTAAGAATTGTAACAACTTCCTTCTTTGTTGGAAGAGGTACCGGACCACTTACCTGTGCTCCTGTTTTCTTAGCAGTTTCAATGATTTTCTTTGCTGACTGATCGATTAACTGATGATCATAAGCCTTCAGTGTAATTCTAATTACCTGATTTGCCATAAAAAAAGTCGCCTCCTTCGCACTTTCTAGATTTAAGTACGACAAGCGGTGACTGTACACACTCCCACGCGTATCACAGTATCTCTTAGGACATTGTGAACCTACGGGTCATCTTATTCATTTACAGATGATATTGTACAGTGACTTGTCGCCAGAATTATTTGACATTCGCTCCACGGAAAACCTGCGATTGTATCGCAGCAACCTCACGCTTCACAGCTATCAATGTCACAGCAATTGCTAGTATACACGACTATACTAATAAAATCAACAGGATAATTGTTCTTTTTTAAGAACAATCACCCTGTTGTCATTTTTTTGAGTTTCTACCTATTATATATAGAAGAAATCCGTTTTATATTTCTTTCCGGATTAGTAAAACATACTCATCAGGCTGCTCAGGCTTGATAAGCTTTTAATACCTGACGGTACATACAGTCCCACAGCTTTGCTCATGATAACGACTGCCACAACCGCAAATACGATTACGCTTACTGCAATCATATAAGAAAGCTTATTTTCTTCACAGATTCCTGTCATTGCAGCATATACAAAGCAGATTGCCAAAATATTGCCAAGATAGAATACTGCAAATGCTATGCCCGGATTAACAAATAACAGAACACAGCCTGCAAGCATAAACGGAATCACTGCAGCACTTCTTACACTTGTAATTGCAAGCGCCTTTTTGTAATCAATATCTGCCTTTACAATCTTGCCTGCTGCAAAGAAAATCAACGCAAACACTGCTGATAAAACAACTGAAAAAATCAATGTAACAAAAAATCCCTTTGCATTGGATACCTGATACTTATTCGATGAAAAATATGAAGTAATCCCTGAAAAAGCTGCATTGATTCTGGTGGTGCAGATTAATCCGAACAAGCCGGCAATGACTGCCTGTAACACAATCAGAATCAGTGACACTGTCATATCAGACTCTGCCACATAAGCACGGCCTTCCTGTGCCGGTGACTTAAAGATGCCAAGCAGGTTCTTCCATGCATTCCCTGCCGCTTCCATACCCTGCTGCATATACTCGTTTGCCTTCTGCTGCATCTGTGCCGTATTAAACTGCGTCCCCTGTGCACCCGCTGCATCTGCCTGACCGGCATTAACCTGACCGCTCATCTGATCCGTTGCTGCCTGTGCTGCACCGGATGTCTGCTGTGCCTGTGCTGCGGCTGCCTGCTGGCTGCCTGCGCATCCACATACTTCTCCGTCCTGAAGCTCTTTCCCACAAAATTTACAAAACATTTCTTTCCCTCCGTAGTTTATTTTTTCGTTATAATTTTTTTATAAATTATACATATTTGAGTCTATCATATGGAGGTATTTTTGTCAAAATTTGTCTGATGGTATTTTACTGCATCATTTTATTTTTGTTTCTGCTGTTCAATCAGCTCCGCCAGTTCATTTAATTCCACCCAGCGGTTCATCTTAAACTCCAGCTGTTCTTCCAGTTCACTCTTTTCCTGTGTCAGCTCCGTTAAACGGCTGTACTGTGTTGCAGCCATTTCTATTTCGCTATCCAGCTTAGCAATTTTTTGTTCCAGCGCGGCGATTTCTTCATCGATCACTTCGTATTCTTTTTGTTCCTTATAAGAAAAGCGGAGTTTTTTCTCGCGGTCCTTATTGTATTCTTTTTTACCCTTCGGCTTTTCCGCAATCTTAGCCTGTTTTGCCTGCATACCTCCGGACTTTTCGTAATAGTCGCTAAATCCGCCTTCGTACTGGTGCAGGATACCATTTTCCTCAAATGCGAAAATACGATCCACAATTCTGTCCAGAAAATAACGGTCATGCGATACGGTAATGACAATGCCTGCAAAACCGTCTAAGTAGTCTTCGAGTATTTCCAGCGTTTCAATATCCAGATCGTTGGTCGGTTCATCTAATATCAGTACATTCGGCGCACTCATTAAGACACTGAGCAGATAGAGTCTTCTCTTTTCACCACCGGATAACTTTTCTATCGGTGTCCACTGCATTTTCGGCGTAAATAAAAAACGCTCGCACATCTGGGACGCTGTCGCCTTACCGGTTGCCGTTGTCACATATTCGCCGATGCTTCTTACATATTCAAGCACCGTCATTTTTTCGTCCAGCGGTTCATTCTCCTGCATGAAATACCCGATTTTTACCGTTTCACCGATTGAAACCGTGCCGGAGTCCGGCTGAATCTGTCCTGTGATAATCTTCATAAGTGTCGATTTTCCACAGCCGTTTCTACCTATGATACCGATACGGTCATCTCTTAAAAATATGTATGAAAAATCACGGATATACGTAATGCCGTCATAGGCTTTTGTGATATTTTCCAGTTCAATCGTCTTTTTGCCGAGGCGCGATGTGACCGAGTTCATCTCCATTGCCTGTTTTTCAAAGCTGGCACGTGCCTGTCTGGACGCTTCCTTCATATCCTCATAACGGTCAATTCTTGCCTGCTGTTTGGTGGAACGCGCCTGACAGCCCCTGCGGATCCATTCCAGCTCACGACGCAGAATATTCTGCCGCTTTTCTTCGGTCGCCATTTCCATCTGCTCACGCTGGGTCTTTAACTCCAGAAAACCCGAATAATTCGTATCGTAGCTGTATAAATGCGTGCGGTCAAGTTCCACAATCCGGTTGGTAACATTGTCAAGAAAATAACGGTCATGCGTTACCATCAGCAGCTCGCCCTTAAACTGGCGGATATAATCTTCCAGCCAGATGACCATTTCATTATCCAAATGGTTGGTCGGCTCGTCTAATATCAGTACCTCCGCCGGTTCTACAAGTGTCTTTGCCAGCGCAACTCTTTTTTTCTGCCCGCCGGAAAGCGTATGAATATCTTTATCAAATTCCGTAATGCCAAGCTTTGTAAGAATTGTCTTCGCTTCTGCCTCACTGCTGTGCTGTTTGCCACGCAGGACGTAGCCAAGAATCGTATCCTTTTCCGGAAACTGCGCCTTCTGCTCCAGATAAGCGACCGTTACACCCTTGCCCTTTACAACCTGTCCGGCATCGGCTTCCTCCAGTCCCGCAATAATTTTTAAAAATGTAGATTTCCCTGTGCCGTTGACACCGATAACACCGATTTTGTCGCCTTTGTTGACACCAAGTGTCACCTCGTCAAACAATTGTTTTTCCCCATAGGTTTTGCTTACTTTTTCTACATTTAATATATTCATGATTCTTCTCCATTCTCACCGTATAATTCCCGCAGCTTTGCCGCCAGTTCGGGATTGGTCTTGGTCAGCCTGCGGATATGCTCTTTTCTGCGTTCCAGCATATGCGCGTAGGCTTTCGGATTGCGTTCTTTAAACTGCATTGCCAGTTCGTGGCGGTGCTGCTTGAGCATACGGAGTGCTTCGGGATTGATATGCTGTAATTTAAATTCAACAATGCTTCTTCGCTGTTCAATCTGCTCTTCAATCTCACTTTCATTTTCAGGGTTGTTCTGTGCCATTTCAGACAAATGCATTTCCAGACGGTCAAGCAGCTCTTCTTCGTCATACAAGCCGATACGGCCCCATGATACGTGATTTTCTGCTTTTTTAAGTGCCTCTGCACTATGTTCATTTGCAGCTGTAATCTGCCGGGCAACCTCTATCGCAATCTGTTCCATTTTTTCTTCCGCATCATTCCCAAATGCCCATTCAAATTCCGCGAGCCGCTCCTGCGCCTCCACAAAGGCATATTTCATATTCAGTCCGTTTTCATTTTCCAGCGGATACGGCTTATCCACACCCGCATCACGCAGTGCAAGTGAAATGGTTCTTCTTGCAACGCCTTCCTCTACCAGACTCCCCGCTCCAAAAGCCCTTAACTGGTCGTTGACCGCACCTACATGCTCTGTCAGATAAAAGCGGATTCCCTTCGCACGCAGATTTCTGTTTAAAATAACAAGGCGGTCTGCGGCTGTGATATCAACGCTTCCGATTCCGCTCGCATCGACAATCACCTGTTTGGTATCTTCTTTTATCGCATTTTCAATATCATTCTGGAATGTGTCAATATTGGCAAAAAACAGATTGCCCGAAAAACGGTAAATTACCGTATGCTGTACCGGGTGGGCATTGCGGTTTCTTTTCAATGCATAAAAGCCCTCCTGTCCCGGAATCATGCCAAGAAATCCTTTCGGTGGCACTACTGCGCGGATAATTACTGCAATAAACGATAAAATCACGCCAATAATAACACCGTAAATCGTTCCAAAAATCAGAACACCAAAAAACGCTGCCATAAATATTAAGAATTCCTGCTTATTCGTCTTCCAAAGCTTCTTTGCAAGTCCGAATTCCAGAATGCCAATCAGCGCACAGATAACAATACCGGTCAGCACCGGAACCGGAAGATACTGTAACAGCCCTGTGCCAAACAGCAGTACCAGTACCATTGTAAATGCGGCCGATAAAGACATCACCTGCGAGCGTGCGCCAAACTGGTCGCCGATGCCGGTTCTTGACACACTGCCGTTAATCGGGCAGCATCCCACCAGCGCTCCGGCGAAATTGCCCGCCGCATAGGCAAGCACCTCGCGATTGTTGTTGATTTTATAATTGTATTTTAACGCATAATTACTGCTGGCAAGTAATGTCTGTGCCACAATAACAAGTGCCACGGTAAAAGACAGCAAAAGAATATCCCCTGTATTTTCACCCAGCACACTGACATCGGGAAATGCCAGTTTTGGAAGTCCCGCCGATACCTGCGGCAGAAGCTTCACCCCATACCGGTCAATATGGAAAACGGCAGTCAGTGCAGCTCCCACTGCCATTAATACCACCGACATTGGAAACTTCGGGACATATTTTTTTGCTGTTAAAATAATCACAATCGTACCAATGCCAAGCACCGCCGATAACAGGTTAAAATATTGCAGCTGGTTTAAGATATGGGCAATCAGGACAAAAAGTTCTCCCGTGCCTGCCGAACCGCCAAACAGCTTTGCCACCTGCATTAAAATAATCGTACAGCCGATACCGGAAATAAATCCGCCCATAACCGGCGTTGAGATGTAACTCACCAGCTTGCCTGCGCGCACGATGTAAAACAGCAGAAGCCACCCGGCAGTCACCAGCGTAATGACCGGCACCAGCCTGATTGCTTCTTCTAAGCCTGTTACAATGCCAAGCGAAGCCAGTGTCGCACCGACCAGTGCCGCCGGTGTTGCATCGACACCAAATACAAACTGCGGCGATGAAGTAATCAGACTGAATACAAGAATCGGGAGCAGTGAGCCGTATAAGCCATATACAACCGGCAGCCCGGCAACCTGCGCATATCCCATTGAAATCGGAATTGATACCAGGGCTACAATAATTCCTGATAAAATATCTTTTTTCAAGGTTTTCGTTTTGTAATTCTGAAACATTTTCCCTCCGTTCCGGGGTGTACTTTTATTCCCTTTTGTCATTTTTTCTGCAAATATGATGTTATTATACTGATTACCCCGTTATTTTGCAACTTTTCCGCATGGATTTGCACTACGCACTTCCAAAATTCTGCCCCATATTCACATATCGTGGGATTGTCACCATCAAACCTTTATGATATGATAAATAAACATTCATAAGCGATTATTTATGATGTCTATGGCAGACGGCAAAAATCCGTCCGGGTCTGCATAAATGCTTGCCGGACTTCAGCCCATATACATCAGGAAAGAAAGGTTTTATATATGTTTATTGCAAATAACTGGAAAGATTACGAAGTCATTGATACTTCCGAAGGCGAAAAGCTGGAACGCTGGGGAGCTTACCTGCTTGTAAGACCCGACCCGCAGGTTATCTGGAACACACCGAAAAAAGAAAAAGGCTGGTGTAAAATGAACGGACACTACCACCGCAGCAGCAAGGGCGGCGGTGAATGGGAGTTCTTTGACCTGCCGCAGCAGTGGCAGATTCAGTATGAAAGTCCGTCCTTTAAACAGCCGCTGACGTTTAATTTAAAGCCGTTCAGCTTTAAGCACACCGGTATTTTCCCGGAACAGGCAACCAACTGGGACTGGTTTGGGCATCTGATTTCCGAAAAGGTAAAGAAAAATCCGGATAAGCCGGTAAAGGTATTAAATCTCTTTGCCTATACCGGCGGTGCAACCCTTGCCGCAGCTGCTGCCGGTGCACATGTCACCCATGTTGACGCTTCCAAAGGCATTGTTGCATGGGCAAAGGAAAATGCGACATCCTCCGGACTGATTGACAAGCCAATCCGCTGGATTGTCGATGACTGCGTTAAATTTGTCCAGCGTGAAATCCGCCGCGGCAACCACTACGACGGTATTATCATGGACCCGCCATCCTACGGCAGAGGTCCGAAGGGTGAAATCTGGAAAATTGAAGAATCCGTTTATCCGCTGATTCAACTGTGCGCACAGCTGTTATCCGATGACCCGCTGTTTTTCCTGATTAACTCTTACACCACCGGCTTACAGCCTGCTGTGCTTTCCTATATGCTTTCTACGGAATTAAAGGCATTTGACGGACAGGTCGATTCACAGGAGGTCGGACTTCCGGTATCCTCTAACGGACTGGTGCTTCCGTGTGGCGCTTCCGGCCGCTGGTCCCGCCCACTTTAAGCCGGAACAGCTAAACTTATAAAAAATTATAAAAAATGCAGGAAAACGCAAAGCTTTACAACCTCCTTGCGTTTTCCTGCATTTTATTTTTACTTAGAAAACATAATCTTTTCGCTGTTAAACATTCTTGTCAGTACCCATACGAAAATTCCCGCATAAACCAGATTGGATACAAAGGTAATCATTACATGCACGGCATTGACCGAGAATAAAAAGACACTGCTCATGCACTGCACGCTGTTGTAAATCGGAATCAGATACCAGTAATTTTCCTGCGGCGTTCCGTTTCCAAACATCGTACTGATTGACACAATCATTATAATTATCATTAACGGCGATACATATGTCCCCGCTTCTTTCACATTTTTTGCATATGCAGATACGACTGAAATCAATGAAATAATCAGCAGTACCGAACACAGCACAATCATTAACAGCAGTGCATAGTCCTGTACATGATAGACATTAACATTCACCCCTACGTCGTCACCGCTCATTGCCATAAGCTTCGGCAGGGACAATGCCGTTCCCGTAAAGCTTGACAGACCGCTCAGCAGCGCAAGGATACTAAGGGCAAGAATCTTTCCAATCGCAATTTCAGAGCGGCGTACCGGTGTTACAAGCAGTGTGGTAAGCGTGCCGCGCTCCTTTTCCCCTGAAATCGACTCTGGTGCGAGGGACGTACATGCACTGAAAATAAACGTCATCAGAAGCATTGGGAACAGCATGGAGAAGATTTTTCCCGTAATATCCTTATCCGATGCCAGGTCATACCCGCCGTCTGCATTTGCGTTAATATCAAACTTGTTAATCATGCTGCTTTCGTACTGGTTTAAAACCTCTGTGATCATGCTGTAACCGCTTGCCGATTCGGTCTTTGAGGAATTATAATAAATTTCAACCTGCGGTGCCGGTGTCTGTGCCGTCATGCTGTCGTAAGCTGCCACTGCCTGTTCAAAATTCTTCGGAAATACGACAATCAAATCACAGTCCTGATTTTCCACCTGCATTTTCATCTCGTCCATAGATTTATCCGCATCCCGGTAATCCAGATTCAAGCTGTCAAATACCGGCTTTAAGCTCTGCGGCGTATCCAGCATAAATACCGATGTCTTATAATCATCTTTGACCTCAAACTGGCTCGACATCGCCTGCCCCATAATCGAATACACAATATAAATCATCAGTCCCGGCAGGAGAATCGTTGTCAGAAGCATACGCCTATCCGAAAGATACCGGAACAGTTCCTTTTTCATGATTGTAAAAATATTATTCATCTGCCTTACCCTCCATATTTTCATACAGTTCAAAGAACCGGTCTTCTAACGGCTGTCCCGCCATAACATTTTCCAGCGTATCACAGCACACGGATTTGCCACGGATAATAATGACCACACGGTCACAAATTTTTTCAATCAGGCTGAAAATGTGGCTGGAAATAATAATGCATTTGCCCTGTTCGCGCAGCTCCTTTAAGAAGTTCACCACAATCCGTTCCGTAATAACATCGAGTCCGTTGGTCGGTTCATCAAAGATAATAATATCCGGGTTATGTACAATGGAAATGACCAGTGAAATCTTCTGTTTCATACCGGTTGACATATCGGCAACCTTAACCTCTGCAAATTTATCAATACCGAATTTTTCAAACAGCTCTTTTTTACGCTGTGCTGCCTGTTCTTCCCCGACACCGTACAGCTTTGAAAAGTAGTCAAACAGATAATTCGGTGTAAAGTAATCCTCAAGCTTTAATTCACTCGTTAAAAATCCGATATGTCTGCGGTAATCCATAAGATTGCCTGTAATGTCCGCACCGTCTAAACACACCTGACCTTCATCAGCCTTAATAACTGATGCTAAAATTCTGAGCGTTGTGGTTTTTCCGGCGCCGTTTGCGCCAAGGATTCCAAGGATTTCTCCCGGACGCGCATCAAATGAAACGTCTGCTACCGCCACTTTGATTTTTTCTTTTGTCTTTTCGATTTTCTGCTGCTTTTTCGACATTTTAAATGTCTTTTTCAGCCCCTTTACTTCTAACATACACTTCCTCCATTTCTTTAATCCGTTATTTTCATATTCGGATATACCCACTCAATAAAACTGTCCGGATAGGTGTGGTCCAAAAACTGCTCCACTGCCGTATCCGCGCCGGCCTGCTGCTTTCTGTCTACATAGCGCATTAATGCCACGGACGAAATCAGCATATCCAGCGCCATTGCAAATACTAAAATATACGTAAGTACTTTTCCCGCTACCGGCGGAATCTTTTCAATCACCCTGCTGACTGCCGGGTACAAAAGCTTTAACCACACAATGGCAAGCACACCCCAGAAAAAGCAGAACAGCAGATTAATCCGCCCGTTGATATTAAACGGCATATGGCTGTAATCCCAGAACGAGGTTCCAAACACCACTTCCGTAAACACGCTGCAGCTGTATTCATACACACCACCCATGAAAAATCCTGCGATAAAAATATAACGGTCATTTCTTTTCTGCAGGGAATATAAAAGACCTGTCGCAATCGCGCCGCCAAGTCCCCACACAATGCTGAATGTTCCGTATAAAAGACTGCTTCGGCTCATAAGCACCCCGGAAGTCGCCCACACAAACACCGTTTCAATCCAGTCCCCGACCAGCGCACTGATAAAGAATATCCAAAACAGCTTATCAAAGCACAAGCCCTTTGCAAACACTCTGTTTACCGGCTTTCCAAAACCGTCTGCTTCGGACTTTTCCTGATGTTCCATTTCCGGAAAAGCGCGGTACATTCTTTTCTGAATCATGAAAATGAGTTTTTCCCCGATACTCTGTTTGGTCTTTTCAAGTCCTGCCGCCACCGTATCATAAACATTGCCCTGTATTTTCCACTTGAGCATGGTCGCCGCCGTCACTAAAACGTCCACCGCAAACAAAACCAGCAGTACCACTTCAAGCACCTTCAGCACCCGCAGCGGAAGCAGTTCATATAAAATGTATAAAAACGGATGCACCAGCCAGATACAAAGCATGGCAGTCACCGACCAGAACAGTGATGTCCGGACACTTACATAGCCGTTTAAATTCCACTTATGTCCCGAATAGTCCCAAAGGCGGTGTCCTGTGATTTTGCGTACAAGTGCCGCCGCCACATACTGAATGACCGTGATAATCACAAAACACATGACAAACTGTAAAAAAGGATTATCCATCAAATCACTGACATCGGTTAAAATCACAATCATGCAAAAGCCGTATTTCATGCAGAGCGGTCCGTTGACAAACCCGCGGTTGACAAATCTGCCGTACTTAAATGCCACCAGCACTTCTTCAAATACCCATCCGATAAATGAATATAGGAAGAAAAAATAAATGTACTGAAATATTGTATATTCCATATCTGCTCCATTTCTGTGCGATTCTGCCGCTAAAGACATTTTCGCTGTTATTTATTTGATTCTCGAAATATCATCTGACGAAAATGCGGCTTTTTCCTGACAGATTCCCTCCCCTCTATACCGGATTTTATACCACACTTTCATTCTATGCAGTTACAGGGCTTCTGTCATCCTGTACTTTCTAACCGATTTTTCACGTACAAACTTGAGAACTCATTATTGCTATGGTATCATATTCCATAGCTTTACGCAACGTAGTATTTTTAAAGAACCCAAAAACCGCTTTCGAAAGGAGCTGTCCATGACTGATTACAGTGCTTTTATCGCCATTACCAACCACCATCTGCTACCGCCGGATTCCGACACCCTGGATTTCATTCCGGGCAGTGTATCCTATCACCGCTTTTTAGCGCAGGTGGAAAAAATCGCAGCAACAAATGTATCCGCCATTGTACTGCGGGAAAAGGATTTAGAGGAAACAGTTTATGAAGCACTTGCCAAAGACTGTATCACACTTTGTACGCATTATAATAAGAAACTGATTTTACATTCCTTTCTTGAATCGGCTCACCGGTTAAATCACCCGTATATCCAGCTGTCGCTGTCACAGCTTGAAACATACCGCAAAGCGGGACTTTTATCGGATTTTGCACAGATTGGCACTTCGGTACACTCTGTCGACGATGTCCGCCTTGCTGAAAAGCTTGGTGCAGACTATGTATTTGCAGGAAATATTTATGAAACGGAATGTAAGGCAGGACTTGCCGGACGCGGACTTGCCTTTTTAAAAGAAGTCTGTGACAACACCTGTCTGCCCGTGTATGCCATTGGCGGCATGACACCGGACAGACTTCCGGGTGTTTTAGAGGCAGGCGCAAAAGGCGCGTGCATGATGTCGGGATTTATGAAGCTATAATCAGACTGCTACGCTAATGGCAGCTTTGTGACGCCTGCGGCACAATTCGTCCTTCGGCGATTTCGATGATTTCATCGGATAAAAAGTTTAATTCCTCGGAATCGTGACAGGCAATGATACAGACGGCGCCGCGCTCTTTCTGTTCCTTTAGAATCGTGCGCACCTGTTTGGCACCACTTTCATCTAAGGCATTAATCGGCTCATCCAAGATGACGATGTCCGGATTTTCCATGACGGCGGCGGCAATGCCGAGCCGCTGTTTCATGCCGAGCGAATATTTTCTGTAGGTGCGCTTATCGTCCGGGTCTAAGCCAATCTTTTCAAGCGTTTCCCGGATTTCATCTTCCCCGACACGCTTCTGGATTGCGGCAAGCACCGAAAGATTTTTAAGTCCCGTATACCCCGGAATAAACGAAGGATTTTCAATCAGAATCCCGACACTTCTCGGGAATGAAATCTGCTTTCCAAGCTGTTCCCCGTTAATGGTAATGCTTCCGCCGGTCGGCAGAATCAGTCCACAGACGGCACGCATAAGCATTGTCTTTCCCGAACCGTTCTTTCCCTTTAATCCATAAACCTTTCCGCCCTCCAGATGTAAATTAATATCTTTTAAAACCTCTGCCCCTTTAATTTTTTTATTCAGATTTTTGATTTCGATTGTATTCATTTTTCTCCCACTCCTTTGCCCGGTTAAAATTGACCGTCATTACTTATTCATGCTGTTTTTGTTTAGTACGTCATATCTGCCAAAAAGAAATACCCCCGCCGTTATGCTTGCGGCTATGACTAAAAGATTTATCAAAATGCCGGTCTGCCAGTCCACACCGTTTGCATTGACCGGTTTCATACGGTAGAGCATCATATAATTCCCCAGCCAGCACCCTTTCATAAAAAATGCGGAAAATACACAATTTGCCATAAGCACCATGAAACTGACCCACGGCTGTAGGATAAATTCGATTGTCATCTGAAAAAGCGATACCGCCATGGAAGTCAGCACCGGAAGCACAAATACCATACAGCAGAGCATTTTTTCATTTAGTTTGTCAGGATTTTCACAAAAAAGCAGTTTTACAACCACCTCTTTGTGCGGTGCTATCCCCGAAAAAAATGCCGCACCGCCCGGTTTTACCGAAGCAATAAACGCCGCCGTAACCGCTCCCGCAATCAATGCCGCATAATATCCAAAGACACTTATCGCATTCCAGATACATTTGCAAATCCACCAATCGGACCTTCTTCGACAGCGCACCAGCTTATTCAGCCCCGTTCCGTGCAGCTCTCCGGCCGCATAACCGCCAATCAGCACCGCAAGCAGAATATTTATCAGTAAAAATAATACCGGCACTTCAAACGGCTGGTGCTGATTCGGAATATACTCCTGCATACCGCGGAAAATGTAAGCGAAGCAGTCCCCAAATGATGCTGACCGCAGCTCTCCTGTCCATGCTTCCAACAACGCATACCGGTTTAAAAATGCTGCCGTGCTGACCGCTCCCAGCGCAAACGGCAGAATGTACAGATACCACCGCCTGACAATTCCCTGCTTTAATTCCGCCCTAATCTGCTGTTTCATTAATCTGCCTCTTTCTTTAACATATTTTTTCTTCGCATCAAAAACAGTCCCAGTACAAATGCCGCCGCCACACAGCACAGCGGAAAAAGTATCTCATCGCCCGCACGAATTCCCTGATAATAGAGCCTTGTGCAAGGAAAACACATGCGCAGGAAAAAGATATTGACCGGTGCCGGTGTCATCTGCTTTTCCAGTGTAAACAGCACCATCATTACCGCATAACCGTAGACCGGCTGGGACAGCTTCCACCAAAGCAGGACAATCATCATTGCCATAACGGTAATTTCCGCAAACAGCACAATCAGAAAAATGCCTGCCGTCTGCCACGCCGCCACTTCAAATTCCACCGGACGCTGCATTTGTGCATACGCATTGCTATTTAGCTCCCGCCAATTGCATTTCCACTGGAAATGTGTCACGCCGTATGCCGTTACCAGTACAAACACATACAGTACAAACAGTCCCGCCTGTAAAAAAATCTTTTTACACAGCGAAAGCCAAAAGCTTTTCATGCTTTTTTTACGCACCAGCACCGCCGCACGCATTTCATATTTAATATGGTTGATAATAAAAAGCTGGGACAACAATAAAAAAATAATTAATCCCTTTTCATGTGCATAGCTATATATATCACTCATGCAGTACACCACGTCCGGCTCCGACATCGCCGTTTTAAAAATAACCATAAGCCAGACCGGAATAAGCACTGCCGAAAACCACAAAAGTCCGGTATCCAGCCAGCCGTTGACAAATTTTTTCAAAATTTCTTCTCCCCTTTCCCCATTTTTTTAGACACGCTCCGCTGACACAATTCCCCTGTAAAGCTTTTTTATTCATTGGTAAACACCAGTTCTTTTTGTACCGGATACCACCAGTAAACCAGCGTGTACGTCTCCTCCTCTAATTTTTGAAACCACTTTTTCCCGATAAGAATCTCCGTTACAGTACACGACAATTCGATCTCCTGCACCTCGCCGGGCTGTATCGTCTGATTTTTCTTTCGGTTCTCCTGTGACACACCGTTGTGAAATCCGCTGTTTTGTGCAACGGCTAAAAATGAATCCGCCTCAAAACGCAGTTCCTTCTCTGTCGTATTGCGAAATGCCAGCTTATACACAATCACCTTCCAGTCCTTAGCATGTTCTCCCGAATCGAGCGAATCGGGATACCGCTCACGATATTCATCATAAGAATAAATGTGTGTCGAAAGCGGTGTAATCTCCAGACCGTCAAGCATTGCGGGTGAATCCTTTGTATACTGCTCACAGACCGAAGGGTTTGGAAAACGCCTGTTAATATCCCGGATAAAATATCCCATAACCGCCGCTGTTATAAGACACGCAAGCACTGCCACGCTTCTGATCATCATTTTCTTTTTTGAAATTTGTTTCCTTTTATAATGCATCTTGTTTCACCCCGTTTACAAAATATATAATCGCCGTAATCACGCCGACAACCGCTCCGGTCACAAAAACGGTTTCCTTATGCAGTATCGCGCCGTGGCTCATATCCAGCAGCCAGATGAGATCCACCGTAATTCCCGACTTTCTTCCCACAAAATTTGATGCCGTTGTAAAACCATACCATATTAAAAAAGGAACCATTCCCAGCAGAAATATATTATCTACAATGCTTGCCGCCGCCAGCGCCGTTGTCGCAAAGATTCCGCCGTAAAAAAACGTAATCACCATATAAATGGCAATGTAGGCAAACGGCCTGCTGTAAAACACCGACGAAAACAGCTCTGTTGCCGAAAGATACTGTCCGTTCCGGATTGGTGTCAATGCCGGAAGCATACAGGCGGTAACCGGCAGGCTGACAAGATACGGAAACAGCACTGTCAGACCTCCGCTAAAAAAAACAGCCAGATACTTTGCCGTCAGATAATTGATTTTTTTCGTTCTGGTATACACATTTTTAATATAACCGCCTTTCCGGTCCAGATGATACGACAGTGCATGCGGCATCATTGCCAGCACCGGAAAAATCGTTAAAAAAGTCACTTTGTACGGACTGCCTGAATTTAATCCGAACCAGTACATAAAAAGGCTTGCCGGTTGTCCGTCACTGCCTCTGTAAAACATCAACGGATTTCTGGCATACGGATAAACCTCAAATACCGTCTGTGCTATGGCAAGCAGACAGCCTATAAAAACCGCAATCCACATCATTTTATTTTTTACGGCTCTTTCCCATTCTGTATGAAACTGCTCTCTCACAATGTTTCTCCTTTTTGCTTTCTAATTCCCTTCCCCGATATCCAGCCGGAACATATAACTGCCGTCTGCAATCGAGTTGACACCGTCTGTACCGCCGATTCCGCCAATGCCCGAATACATATAGACATCTCTTAAAACACCCGGTGTATTTATCAACTGGTATACCATTACGGTTTCTATTTCCTCATCCTGTGCAAAGTTATAAAAGTATGCGTCCTTATGCAATTCTTCGGAACGTTTTAAATACGGACATTTATCAAATCCTATTATTTCCGTAAACGAAATCCGCTGGAATAAATTCTCACCATCTTTATTCACCAGTGTCCCGCTCATTTCCAGCTTTTTGTTATTCCCACCGGATACATTTTTCATACGGACCTTGACCGCAACATACTGGTGATTGTTCTTGGCCGATGAGCCGTCTTCATTTAACTCGCGGCTTATAACCAGCCAGTTTTTAAAGGTGGCATCGCCGTTTTCAATTTCATCTAACCGGGTCAGGGTGTTACCGAGCTTCCACGCATTCAGCACGGTAATTTCAAAGCCGCCATACAGCTTTGTTTCACCCATTCCAACCTCTGTTACGTTTACCTTTTTGCCGTTAAACTGATACGCCGTCGGTTCTTCATGTGCTATCATTGCCGTGGTTGTCGCCTGACTTAAATCCTTGGTCTGTGCCTCGCCTGCATCTCCCACCAGCGTAAATTTTTCATTGCGGCTTACGGCATCTTCCACCGAATACTGATTCCCACAGCCGCCGCAGACTGCCGCCAGCAGTACCGTAAGTGTGACTGCAGCGGTTCTCCTGCTCACTGCCTTTACTCCCGGCATTTCCCGCTTTTTTCTTTTCATAACCTTCTCCTTTATTTTTTTATCCCCGCCTGCAAAATTGAAATTACCGATACCGGATTCTCTGAAATTACTGACACGCTCTGGCATTTCCTTAAAACAAATATACCCCCTCCTGTTATCTTCTAACAAGAGGGGGCGGCACAAGCGGTCACTTTTATGGCACGAACGGTTTTATATTCGGATATGCACGCAGAAACAGCCGCTGTCTTCATACAGATCCATAAATCCGTCGTATTTTTTTACAATTTCCCGGACATTTTTCAAGCCAAAGCCGTGATTTTCTGCATCCTGCTTGGTTGTACCAATATTTTTTACTTTCTGTACATCCTGTAAAACCGGCTCTGCAATGCGGTTTCTTATCAAAATGTCCAATACTTCTTCTATCATGACAATCTTTATTTCAATCTTTCTCTGTGCCTTGGAAAGCTTTAACTCGGCTTCAATCGCATTGTCTAAAAGATTTCCGAGTACACAGCATAATTCCGTCTGGGTTAATCCACGGATATTCTTATCCACCGAAATAAGCGCCGGAATATCCTGCTCTTTACAGTACATCAGCTTCGCATTTAACACCGCATCCGCCACGCTGTTTTTCGTCTTTACAAATTCCTGTAATGCCGCAGTCTGACGGACATATTCCAAAAGATACTGCTTTGCCCGCTCCTGACCGTGTTCCTCATCGGAAAGAAGCATATTCAGGGTGTTGACGTGATTTTTTAAATCGTGGCGCATTTTGCGGACATGCTCGTCAAACACTGCCACGCTATCCATATACTGTTTCTGGTAAGCGCTCTCCTGCAATGCTTTTTCCGCCGCCTGCTCATTTTTCTGCATGGACTTAATACGGCACAACAAGACAATCAGAAAGCTTTCATTTAATAAAATACCTGCTACTACGATTGTTCCCATGCCACGGTCTGGCACCCTGTCCGACAGCATCTCTGCCGATATTGCCGCGCATATCAGAATTGTGAGCGCCAGCAGTCCCAATTCTTTTGGGTGAAGCTGATACAGCTCTCTTTTAACAAGTGCATCTGCCAGCACAAATTCCAAAAATGCAATAAATGCGGCGGATAACATCACACTGTCCTCCGCTCCATTGTAAAACCGTTCTCCTAAGACGCAGGCAATTCCTGCCGCCACAGTCAAAACACCGGTCGTAACCATCGCTTTTTTGATATTCCCGCCGGTCAATACCCCTGTAAGCACACCCAGTACAACGCCCTCTGAAAGCACCAGCATGTATATGGCAAGTCCCTTTGCAACAATCAACTGATTTGCCGCCGTCAGCACCAGAAATGCCGCCGCCACACATACCATATAGTTACCGCGGTTTCCCAAAAACGTGTCCTTTTTATAACCGTTTTCATTTCCCGTGCGCCGCCGCTGTATATCATTTCTGATTGTACGGATAAACAGCAGTGCCATTTCAAGCATAATCATCTGGAACAGCAGAATCCCCACGCTGTCCTTTGCCGACAGCAGCAGTTGATACATATTTTCATTAATCAGTGTTGTATTCATCTATACCGCTCCGTTCATGTTGCGCTGATACTGCGTGAAACGCTCCAGCACCGTATCCTTACACCGCCTGCTCATGTCCAGAACCGTATCATTCATTAACAAAACAGTTTCGTCCCGCATATTGACCTTTTTCACATATTTTAAATTTACAAGATACTGCTTGTGGATTCTGACAAAATCATACGGTTCAAGCTGTTTTAAAGTTTCCGTCATGGTCTTTCGCACCTCGTAACTGTATTTGGTGGTATAAATAACAACGTTATGCTTATCACTTGCCACATAACAGATACTGCTGACGGCAATGGATTCCTTTTCATTTTTACCGTCCAGTAAAAAGGTTCCGTTCTGATTTAAAACCGTTTTTAGCCTCGCCATAACCTTTGGCAGAACTTCCGTATAGTTTTCTTTTCTTAAAAAATAAAACGGCTGGTACTCAAAGCTGTCAAATACGAGCGATTCATTCGATGTCAGAAAAATAATCCGGGCTTCGCTTTTTCTTTCGACTAATGCCTTTGCCGTATCAAATCCCGACATGCCTTCCATATATAAATCCAGAAATACCGCATCATAATTGCACCGACAGGCACCCTTTAACAATTCTTCCCCTGAATGATACTCGTCCACAAACAGTTTGTTTCCGCCGGTATCAAATGCCGCCAGCTTTCTTCTTAAATTGGCACACAACAGTATATCATCATCACATATTGCAAGATACATTTTACAGGTCCTCTACTTTATTATTCATCACTTTCAATTTACGCTTTTTGTGGTGAACCGTCAACGGGTTTTCGGACTTTACATTTTTAAATTTTCAGATAAAAAACTTTCTTTTATTTTGTTGACAAACTATTACCCGATTGGTAATATTATTTTCTGTAGCGAAGATGCCACGAAACCCTTGGACATCTTCGCCTTTTTTTACTTACGGCACTATATTACAACACCGTATTGCAGTGTGGAACAATCCACAGGCATCATAGCCGGGGATTTTTGACCCCAGCTTCATAATAAGTTTTTTATAGAAAAAGGAGGTCCCTTATGACAACTACAGCACTTTTACAGGAAGCTGCTTCTTATCAGGAACAGCTTGTCCGGACAAGACGATTTCTGCATACACACCCTGGTACGGGCTTTGATATTCAGGAAACCGTTGATTATGTAAAGCAGGAACTCATTTCCATGGGCTACGAGCCACAGATGTGCGGTAAATCCGGCATTGTCGCACTGGCAGGCGGTAAAAAGGACGGTAAGGTCTTTTTAATCCGCGGCGATATGGATGCCCTGCCAATGAAGGAAGAAGCCGATGTTTCTTTTCCCTCCACCAACGGCAAAATGCACGCCTGCGGTCATGATATGCACACTACAATGATGTTAGGCGCCGCACGCCTTTTAAAAGCACATGAAGATGAAATCGAAGGTACGGTCAAACTCATGTTCCAGCCTGCCGAGGAAATTTTTGAAGGCTCCCACGATATGATTGAAGCCGGTGTCTTAAAAAATCCTGATGTCGATGCCGCCATGATGATTCATGTAATGGCAGGGCTTCCTCTGCCTGCCGGTACGGTTATTTCCTGCGACGGCGGTGTCAGTGCGCCTGCCGCCGATTACTTCTATATTGATATTCAGGGAAAAGGCTGTCACGGTTCTATGCCGAATAACGGTGTTGACCCGGTTACCGTTGCCGCCCACATTATCACAGGTCTTCAGGAAATCCACGCAAGAGAACTCGGACTTTCCGATGAGGCTATTTTAACAATCGGAACGGTTAATGCCGGAAATGCCGCCAATGTCATTCCCGATACCGCCCATATGAGTGGAACGATCCGCACCTATGATGAATCTACACGCGCTTTTATCAAACAGCGTGTTTCTGAAATTGCTTCCGGCATTGCCACAGCTTTCCGCGCCACCGCGACGGTTACTTACGGAAGCGGCTGTCCATGTCTTTACAACAACCCGGACCTTGCCGTCTGCACCGCAGACTATTTAAAAGAACTCTTAGGCCCTTCCAAAGCATTTACGGCTTCTGCACTCAATGCGATGTCCGGTGAAGGCAAAGCACCGAAAAGCACCGGAAGCGAAGATTTTGCCTATGTAAGCCAGGAAGTTCCATCCATTATGTTTGCACTGGCAGCAGGCACACCGCAGGAGGGCTACTGCTATCCGCAGCACCACCCGAAAGTAAAATTTGACGAAGCGGTATTATCCGAAGGCTGCGCCGTTTATGCCTATACGGCAATGCGCTGGCTTACAGAACACAAGAACTAAATTTTATTCTGATTTACATGCGCCGCATCCGCGGCAGAAAAGAGGTTTTTATGGCTACCATGAAAGATATTATTACCAGTCCGCTGCTCCTTGCCATGGTTATAATCGGACTGCTCTACATTGTAGGATTTTCACTGGTCTATTTAAAAAAAGCATACACACACTGTCTGGAACTGGGCATTTCCTAAGAGGATTTAAAAAATGTCATCAAATCCAGTCTGGTCTTTTCCATTGTCCCAAGCCTGTCTATCGTTGTCGGGCTGTTTGCACTGATTTCGGTACTCGGAACAGTATGGAGCTGGTGGCGTCTTTCCGTTATCGGCTCACTTTCCTATGAGTCGCTGATTTCAAGCTCCGTAGCTTCCGCTATCGGATTTTCAAGCAGTGCGGAAATGCTGGAGGGTGCAACCGGACAGCAGTTCGGTGTTGTTATGATTCTTATGAGTATCGGCATGTTAAGCGGTTTTTTCATTTTACTGCCGCTTGGCAAAAAGCTTTCCATGAGTGTCAGCAAATCCGAAGAAAATGGAAACAGCTGGAAGTACGTTTTAAGCGGCTGTTTCATGCTGTGTCTTTTTGCCGTCTACATTCCGGTTTTATTAATCGGCGACACCGTTCAGGCGGCTGTTATGCTGACCGGTCTTGTCATTGCCGTAGGGCTGGGGCTTCTTTCTAAGAACCCGAAGCTTGCATGGCTCAATGATTTTATCATGGCATTTTCCATGATTGGCGGCATGATTTCATCCGTATTGTGGTGTAAGTTGTTTTTATAGCATTTTTGCAGATTGGAGATATCTTATGAAGAAAAAAGGTTCAAATAAAATTGTAATTACAGACTCCTTTCAGGCATGGGCGCACAAATGGGGACGCATCGGCACACTGATTGCCCTGTTGTACATGATTGCCATTCCGTTTGTTGTGCTCACCTTTTATGACAGTCTGCCTTCCATTGGTGAAGTCATTAACCTTAGCACTATCAGTATTTTAATGGTTTATATTCCGGTCGGATTTTCGGAAGCAATCAGCTACACACCGATTCTCGGCGCTTCTTCTTATCTGACATTTATCACAGGAAATATTATGAACCTGAAGCTGCCATGTGCCGTCAATGCCATGAAGCTTGCCAAAAAAGAACCGAATACCCCGGAAGGCGAAGCCATTTCTTCGGTTGCCGTTGCGATATGTTCGATTATGACGATTATCATTCTTGCGCTTGCCGCACTGCTTAGCGCATGGATCAGCCCGGTCTTTGAACTGCCTGCCGTAAAAACAGCTTCCAACTATCTGATACCGGCGCTGTTTGGTTCACTGACCCTCGGTCTTTTTGCCAGCACCAGCTCCGGTAAAAAAGTTGTAAAAAACGGTGTTATGGGTGTTGTTCCCGTTATTGTCATTATTACGGTGCTTGCCCTCGTTGTACGTATCACAACCGGTTCTTCCCTGTTTGGCATGGTCGGCTTCCTGATTTTATTCATGCTCCCGGTTGCCATTATTTCTTCACGGATTATGTGGAAAAAGAATATTATTAAGGTTGTTGATAAAGAAGATGCTGATACGGAAAAATCAGAATAAAAAAATATAAAATCAGGCGGGTATGCCGGGAAGTATAATTCTTCCGGATATGCCCGCCTGTTCTGTTTCTGTAAAAAATAATGTCAAAACTTTCCCTGTCATCGCAAAAAATAATTATCACATAAAATCTGCCAACGTCATCTGCTGCCCGCAGCCCTTTTCTTCAAAGGTGTTCAGATACTCAAATATCTGATTCGTCCGCCATTCAATGCCCGCCGCTTCACATTTTTCCCTGAATACCGGAAAAATCTCCCTGTCACGCGGAATCGGCAGTTCATAGGCATTTCCATACGCTTCAATATACTGTCTGCGAAGCCCCGGAAATTTTTTATCGAGCTGGCTGTAAAAATACTGCCGGTCGCCGTCCCTTAACGTCACTCCAAATGAATGAAATGTCATAATACCGCGCACCGATGCCTTTTGACAGGCTTCTAAAATGCCGAAAATATTTTCTTCGGTGTCATTAATAAACGGCAGTAACGGTGTCAGCCATACCACAGTCGGAATGCCTTCCTCTTTTAAAATGTTTAAGACCTCTATCCGCCGCGCGGTTGTGCAGACACCCGGTTCTATTTTCCGGCTGAGTACATCGTCCATAGTCGTCAGTGTCATCTGTATGACACACTTTGTCTTTGCATTGATTCTGCGGAATAAATCCAAATCCCGCAGTACATTATCGGACTTTGTCAGTACGGTCAACCCGAATCCATACCGTTCAATCAGCTCTGCGCACTGCCTTGTCAGGTTTAATTCCATTTCCAGCGGCATATACGGGTCACTCATTGCCCCGGTACCAATCATACATTTTTTTCGTTTTCTTTTTAATGCTGCTTCTAATAACTGCGGCGCGTTTTCCTTAACCTCAATATCCTCAAATACATGATTCATCTGATAGCAGGTGCTTCTTGCATCGCAGTAAATACAGCCGTGCTGACAGCCCCGGTAAATGTTCATTCCGTTTTTTGCCGAAAGAATGGCTTTCGCCTGAACCTTGTGCATGATACTCTCCATTTCTGAGCAACTTGTTGCAAAGCGGCGATGAAAAATTCGCGCAGGCGATTTCTCATCTGACATGAGGAATATTTGTTTTTTTTAACAAATATCTGTGTGAAAAATCAGCACCTCAGTGTGATTTTTCACATTAATCTCCATTATCTTCCAAAATACGCATCAATACCATCTGCAATGCCGCGCACCATTAACTGCTGATAGGTATCGTCCTGCATATTCGCATCATCTGTCGGATTGGTCATAAATCCGAGTTCCAGCAGGGCAACCGGATTGGTACTCCAGTTAATACCTGTCATATTGTCACTTCCGACTACCCCGCGGTTTTTCATTCCGGTTGCCGCACAATACGAATTGATAATACAGCTTCCTAACTGACTGGAACTGCCTGCCAGTTCCGGTATATACGGATTGGACGAACCTGGCACCAGTACCGAAGCCCCGGAAGCGGAAGCACTGTCCACACCGTCTGCATGAATCCTGATTGTTGCCGCCGCTCCCGCCGCCGTTGCAATATCTGCGCGCTCTTTATTGGAAATGTCAACATCGTTGGACTCCCTTGTCATCACTACGGTGTATCCTCTGTTTTGTAGTTCGGTCTTTAACATCATGCCGATTGTCAGGGTCAGCTGATATTCCGGCACACCCGATACCACACCGCCCGTTCCGCCTGCCACTTTAGTCTTCATCGTCTGTGAACCCGGCCCTTCCGGCTCCTTTCCGTTATTGCCGCGGCTTTGATGTCCGGGGTCAATACAGATAATATCTCCGGTTGACCCTGCCGGGCGGCTCACTGTTTCATAGCCTGCAAGCCGTTCTGCCAGTCCTGCGCCCTGTGCCTGTCTTTCCTGTTCTTCACGGGCTTCCTGCTCGGCTTTTTCCTGTGCAATCGAAGCTTCTTCTGCTTCTTTTTGCGCCTGTTCCCTTGATTCTGCTTCCGATGCGGCTATGGATTCATCACGGCTCTGTGCCTCGGAAAGTGCCTTCTGCAATTCTGCCTCGGCAATACTCCGGGCTTCCTGTTCCTGCTCTTTTTGTGCCGCAAGGGACTGTTCCTGTGATGCGCGCTGTACACTTTCTTCCTGTACTTTTGCCGCCGCCTTCTGATTGTTTTTATGACTGCCGTAAGCAAAAATGCCTGCCGCACATACCGCGATTATAATAAGAATCATTCCTGTAATCAGCAGTTTTTTCTTTCCGTTTTCTAATTCTTTCAAATGCGCACTGCCTCCATTTTCTCATAAAATAAATGCTGAAATACCGCAATCACTCTGCCGACTCCCAGGGCCGCAATCAACATTCCGATACTGAGACCGATAATTTTGTGCGCAAAAATCAGTCCGGTGATAATGGTCATTTTTCTGCCTCTTGTCTGATAAATTCAATCTTATATTTCTGCAAATCATAGACATTTGCAAAAAATCCCCTGAGAATCGTTTCCGCGTTGCTCTCCGCATTTTCAAGCAGACCATTTGCAACCGCATCCTGCTTTGCATTTTCAATGAGCGTTTTCAGGGCATCGTTATTATCCGCCAGTTTGATTGGTGTGAAAATGCTTTCTTCCTCATGATACACCTTAAAGGTATCCGTGTTGATTTCACTGCTTAAAATCTGCACCTGCGGCAGACGAACCTGAATTATGCTGTTATCTTCGTCAACGCTCCATTCAATTTGACTAAAATCCAGTCCCGCTCTCACTTCTACATCATAGCTGTAAATGTATTCGCTCTGTGTAAACGGAATCGTCATTCCAAACAGCTTACGCGAATCCTTTGTGACATTCATCTCCGTACAGTAAGCCGCCTGCGTGACCATCTGCCCGATATTTTCAAAGCCAATCCGCGTTGTCTTGCTCTCCGACTCTGCCGGCTGTCCACTGCCCTTTCTAAGCCCCGCAATGCCGGCAATCACCGCCAGCACCAGCAGTAATATAATTACCAGCTTTATAAACAGATGTCCTCTGAATATACGGATGGTTTTCTTTTCAATAATTTCTTTTTTTGTATTTTCTTCACTTTGTTCTTTCATGGTTGTCCTCGTTTTTGTGGTTGGTTTGTATTATTTTATCACAATCCATATAAAATGGCTATTGCTATTTTAGGACTTTCTCACCGCAGATTACAAAATTCTACAATTTTATGCTATACTTATTATGTTTTTTCAAATGCTCCGCTTCAAGCTGTGTTTCATCTGTTTCATACATTTCATATTCTTCTTTCATGTTCCCCTCTCCTTTCCTGTCTTTCGTTTATTTTAAATCTGCCATGAAATAAAATGCACAATTTCTTTTTCCGGTTTTAAAATGTACGGTATCAGCTCCTGCGGATAAACCTTTATACCTTTTTTAATTCCTCTAAAAATATCCATTAAATGTCCTCCGGTACAAATGTATCTTTCTCGCAAACAAGATAAATATTCTGATTCATTTTCTTTTCAAAATACTGCATTAGACGGATATTCGTATCCCACTTTGCCTGCGGGTAAAATCCGTACCTTTTCTTTACATCCTTCATTCTGTCTTCCACATCAAGGACACCGCCTGCCCCTGCCAGACTGTCACACAACTGAATCAGACGGTCATATTCATCGTATACCGCCTTGTCCAACTCGGTCTTTATGAGCCGTAACTCCTCATCGGAAACATCAAATTTTCCAATATAATCATCAATCGTATGATTGTTAAAAGAATGTGTCAGACAAATTTTTGCCACTTCATGATATCCTAACTGCTTCATATAAGTATATCCATCCGAAACATGCCCCAGATGCCGCACGCCAAATTTTCTGCCTATGTCATGCAGTAATCCTAATATGTACGCTTTCTCAGAATCCATATCACCACAAGCATGTGCAATTTTTTCTGCGCAGTGTGCCGCGGTTAAACAATGCCGTCCCCAAGGTCCCGGATTACATGCCAAACCGTCACGGATGAATTCCATAGCTTCTTCTCTTGTTGGTATCATTTCTTTTTCCCTCCTTTAAGCCCTCTCTTCCACCCTGAATTCTGACAATACCATCCGCTTCACCGGTTCGCCTTTGATATGGCTGGCTTCCATGCGCCATGCGCCGCTTCTGATACTTGAATCCATAAGTTTTAACACATAAATATTGTCAAAGCGGTTATAGATGGAATCGCCGCCAAGTCCTGACAGGCAGATGAGCTGCGTATTCGTTTTCTTTGCCATCTCCATCAGTGGTTTCAGCAGATGTTCCGCATTGGTCTGTGCAAACGGATTATCCATAATCAGCACCTTGCCTTCCTCTCCCGTGGTAAACAAATCACTCTCATCCCGCCGCATATAACTAAGCAGACAGGTCAGAATCACAAATGCTGATAAAAAGCCCTCGCCGCCGGAATTAGCTGATACCTCTGCCCATGTAATCGGGACTTCACGTTCCGCTTCAATCTTATACAGCTTAATTTTTACACTGCCGATACCCACAGTATCATCATACAGTCTTTTTGTTGTAATGACATTTCCCAAAAATTCATTCAGATTTTCATTCTTATCAATCGTATCAAGACCATTTTGTATCACCTGCTCAAAATAATCGTGCAGTTTCATACGGAAATGTTCCTGTTCGCTTTCCCAGTCTGCTACCTGGATTTTTAACATTTTAATGTTTCTGCCGCGCACACTTATTGTTGAATTTTTATCAATCATTGCAATATTCGCATTAACACTGCGCACGTATTCTAAAAACATTTCTTCAATGTTTTTCTGTTCATTGTCGATGCTTGCAAGATCAATTTTAAGTTTTTCCAGCTGGCTCTCATATGAAGCCTTATTCACAGCATACTGCTCTGCCAGATTCTTTGGACTGGCAGTCTGTGTCAACAGACTGTCAAATGTTTTCTTAAAATAATCTTCTGCATAAATATCTTTTGCTGCAATTGAACGGATTTCTTCTGCCAGACGGTTCTGCTCATCCTTTAACCGGGACAGTGCCGTTAGCAGATTTCTTTTTACCGTCTTCTGATACCGGGTAAGTTCCTGTGCCTCTACTGTTTCAATATCCGGAATCTGCTGTCTGATTTGTTCCTGTTCCTCCGGTGAAGCTGACACCGGTTCATCTGCATATTCGGATACACTTCCTGCCTGAACCTCCAGCTGATTTTTTTTGTTTTCCAGATTTTTTAATGCTTTTTCAATCGACTGTACCTCATATTTTTTCAGCTGTATACGTTCTTTAAAATCTGTATCCGTAATTGTTTCCGGTAATACGCTGTATGAAGAAGCGGATGCAGCTTAAAATTCAGCTTATCACTGACATCACCGTAATCCGGCTCTTTCACATACTCCCAGAATGCCACGGGAAGCGCCGGCTTTTTACCATTCGTTCCTGCACTGCGGATCGGTGCCAGCGTTCCCTGTGAGAGTTCAAGCATAATATCTGCATACAGCTGTCCATACTCTTTTTCAGGAGATTGTGCGATAATATCTTTTAAAAACACTTTCCTTTTTTTCATATATTATTTCCGCTTTCTAAATGTTATTTATATCTTAAATCTGCTTCCCCACAGCCCGATTTGAATTGTATTTAGTATTATTTTAACATTATTCATGAAGTGGGACAATAGAATCTTATATCTTGCTTCTTAATACGCTTTTATTATATTCATATTGTATTTTTATAGCTGCAAAAAACTGCACGAAATCTTCCAAAATCCCAAAAATATGTAAAAAATCAGTAACATTTTCTCTATAAACGACCTATAATCAGTATATGATTTGTGTCGTAAGATATTATTGATATATCAAGAATGCGGCAATGTACCATTTTATTATTTTTCACACGGCTATTTGTTTCTGAGCGAAAACAAATAGCCATGATTGCAGATGAGAAATCGCCTGCGCGAATTTCTCATCGCAACTTCACGATAAAGTCGCTCAGAAATGAGGTTATTATGGCAGATTTTATTTTACTTAATGAAGATTTCTCTGATTTTCCCATTGGTGAATTCCCTTATGATAAGAATCATTCGGCAATGGGTGAGTATCATTTTATCCATTATCCCGGATATTATGGTAAATGGCATGACCCGGTATGCAACCACACTTATAACGGTCAGGGAGCTTCCTGGATTATTTCTGAATATAATGGAAAACATTTTATGGAGCAGATGCGTATCCGCAATGACAAGCCCCACCGGACTTTTCCTATGCTTACAAACGGCGACAGATTCTGGCGCGATTATACTATAACTGCAAGTGTCCGTATGTTTACTACCAAATGGGGTAATGCCGGCATTGGTTTTTGTTGTCAGAACTCTGCTAATCTTCTTGTTCTTGTTTTTGAAGAACATGAACTGAGAGTTGAATACCGTCACAAGGAAGAGGTTACTATTCTTGATTCTGTAGCTTTCAACTACAACTGTGACGATACTTATATCCTTAAAGCAGAAATTAAAGGCAGCCATGTTATATGCAGCGTTGATGATAAGGTTTATTTTGACTTTGACACTGAATATGCCGTACAGGGTGGCAAAGTCGCCGTTACAGCAACGATCCCTGCACAGTTTGGTTTTGTAAATGTTACTACTTCTGAAAGTACTGCTGCTTCTATTGATGCTGCAAGAAATGCTTATAAAGCTGAATGTGAAAATGCGCAGGCGCATTATCCTAAGATGAAGCTTCTTAAGAAAATTGACCTCAAAGGCTGTGGCACCGGAAGGCAGCTTCGTTTTGGTCATCTTCTTGGCAACGGCGAATACCAGATGGTTATGGCACAGTGCCAGAAAAGAGTAAACCGTGATGCTTATGGAACCATCAGCTGTCTCACCGCATTTGACCTTGACGGCAATATTTTATGGCAGCACGGTGAACCAACCAATAATCACGACATTGGCACTATATCAGCTGACATGCCTATGCAGATATATGATATTGATGGTGATGGTTTTGACGAGGTTATAACCGCCAAGAATTTTGAAATTCTTATTCTTGATGGCAAAACAGGTGAAGTCAAGAAACGTGCCAAAGCACCTTTCTCTACAACAGAGGAGGATGGAACGATTATTGGTGTTCCTGACAAAATCTATGCTTTTGACAGAATTAACCCTGACGGTATGCGTATATGTAATTTCCGTGGTCTTGATAAGCCACGTGATATTCTTATTAAGGATCGTTATTGCAGGGTGTATGCACTTAACGATGACCTGGAGGTTATGTGGCATTTCCAGAGTGATAAGAATACCGGGCATTTTCCTTTTGCAATTGATATTAACGGGGATGGGCATGATGAACTTCTGGTAGGTTATAACATGCTTGACTGCCACGGTAACAAGATGTGGACCATGCCTGTTAATGAAGACCACATTGATGAAATTGTTCCAGGAAGATTCGAATCCGGTCCACATAAAGGCACTAAATTCTTTGCCTGCGTTGCGGGAAAGGAAGGCTTCCTGATATCTGATTTTAACGGAAAACTTCTCAAAAAGGATGGCATAGGTCATGCACAGCGTGTCAGTCTCGCTAATTACCTTCCTGACCGCCCGGGTTATGAAATGGTTGTTGTTAATTTCTGGGGACATCAGGGAATTATATATTTCTATGACAGCGAAGGTAACCAGTTATGGGAAATGGAAAATGAGCTTAATGGTAATCTTTTAACACCTGTAAACTGGACTGGTGACGGTCAGGACTTCATTCTTCTTAATGCTGATGTAGAGCGCGGTGGAATGATTGATGGCAGAGGTATTCAGGTTGTTAAGTTCCCTGATGACGGGCATCCTACCATGTGTGCAGAAGCTGTAAATCTCTACGGCGATGCCCGTGATGAAATTGTTACATGGGATTATGATTCAATGTACATATATACACAGGATGATTCACCTAAAGATGATGTATATGCACCTTTCAAATATCCTGATTATAATGCTTCTAATTACCGTGGAGAGTACTCTTACCGTGAGAAGTGGTGGTAAAAATTTAAGAATATAAATAACTGAGCGAACCAAAAAAGGGCTTCCGGGAAAATCCCGGAAGCCCTTAAATTTACTGTATAATAATCGAGTACATCAACCTATAAAATTACTCAATGATTGTAGCAACAGCACCTGAACCTACTGTACGTCCACCTTCACGGATAGCGAAACGAAGACCCTGCTCCATAGCTACGTTGTGGATAAGTTCAACTGTCATCTCTACGTTATCACCAGGCATGCACATTTCTGTACCAGCTGGAAGCTCACAAACACCAGTTACATCAGTTGTTCTGAAGTAGAACTGTGGTCTGTAGTTGTTGAAGAATGGAGTATGACGTCCACCTTCGTCCTTTGTTAATACGTAAACCTGAGCTGTAAACTTGTGGTGTGGTGTGATTGAACCTGGCTTGCAGAGAACCTGTCCTCTCTGGATTTCGTCTCTCTGAACACCTCTAAGAAGTGCACCAATGTTATCACCTGGCTGTGCTTCATCAAGAAGCTTTCTGAACATTTCGATACCAGTTACAACAACCTTACGGATGTCATCATGGATACCAACGATTTCAACTTCTTCATTTACATGAAGAACACCACGTTCTACTCTACCTGTAGCAACAGTACCACGACCTGTGATAGAGAATACGTCTTCTACTGGCATAAGGAATGGCTTATCTGTATCTCTTTCTGGATCTGGAACATATTCATCGATTGTGTGCATAAGTTCAAGAATCTTATCGCCCCATTCGCTGTTCGGATCTTCAAGAGCCTTAAGAGCTGAACCCTGGATGATTGGTGTGTCATCGCCCGGGAAGTCATACTCGTTAAGGAGTTCTCTGATTTCCATATCTACTAATTCAAGAAGTTCCGGATCATCAACCATATCACACTTGTTCATGAATACAACGATGTAAGGAACACCTACCTGACGAGCAAGAAGGATATGTTCTCTTGTCTGAGCCATAACACCATCTGTAGCAGCTACTACGAGGATACCAGCATCCATCTGAGCAGCACCAGTGATCATGTTCTTAACGTAATCGGCATGACCTGGGCAGTCAACGTGAGCGTAATGTCTCTTTTCTGTTTCATATTCAACGTGAGCTGTAGAGATTGTGATACCTCTTTCTCTTTCTTCTGGAGCCTTATCGATATTTTCGAATGCAACAGCTTCACCTGTACCAAGTCTCTCATGAAGAGTCTTTGTGATAGCAGCTGTAAGTGTAGTCTTACCATGATCTACGTGTCCAATTGTACCAATGTTACAATGTGGTTTAGTTCTTTCAAATTTAGCCTTTGCCATTGTTTAAAATCCTCCTTAAAATGATTCATACCCTTTATGGGGTTTCATAGCTAAAATCTATTATATTGCATTTTTAAATATTTTGCAACTATATTTTTATTAGATTATTTTGCTCTTGAAGCAATAACCTTATCCTGAACGGACTTTGGAGCCTGTTCATACTTATCGAAGAACATAGAGTAGTTACCACGACCCTGTGTCTTAGAACGAAGGTCAGTAGCATATCCGAACATCTCTGAAAGTGGAACAAATGCTTTAATCATCTTACCACCGCTGATGTCTTCCATACCTTCGATACGTCCTCTACGAGAGTTGATATCACCGATAACATCACCCATGTATTCTTCCGGCATTGTAACTTCAACCTTCATGATTGGCTCAAGAAGTGCTGGAGCTGCCTTAGCCATAGCATCCTTGAATGCCATAGAACCGGCAATATGGAATGCCATTTCTGATGAATCGACTTCATGATATGATCCATCATAGATATCTGCTCTAAGTCCGAGAACAGGGAATCCGGCTAAGATACCTGAGTTTGCAGCTTCTCTGATACCATCTGCAACTGAAGGGATGTATTCCTTAGGAATAGCACCACCGACTACTGATGATTCACAGAAAAGTACCGGAGGCTCATTGATTAATACTGTATTCTTAGTTTCAACATCGAACTTATCAACGTTTGCTTCAAGTGGTGAGAAACGTACTTTACAGTGACCATACTGACCACGACCACCTGACTGCTTAGCATACTTACTATCAACATCAACTGCCTTTGTAAAGCATTCTCTGTAAGCAACCTGTGGAGCACCTACGTTTGCTTCTACCTTGAATTCACGAAGAAGTCTGTCTACGATGATATCAAGATGAAGCTCACCCATACCTGCGATAATTGTCTGACCAGTTTCCTGATCTGTGTGGGCACGGAATGTCGGATCTTCTTCAGCAAGCTTTGCTAAAGCTTCACCCATCTTACCCTGGTCATTCTTAGTCTTTGGTTCGATAGCAAGTTCGATAACCGGCTCTGGGAATTCCATAGACTCTAAGATAACCGGATGCTGTTCGTCACAGATTGTATCACCTGTTACAGTGAACTTCAGACCTACAGCAGCTGCGATATCTCCTGAATAAACCTTATCGATTTCTTTTCTGTTGTTAGCATGCATCTGAAGGATACGTCCAACTCTTTCCTTCTTGTTCTTGTTTGCATTTAATACATATGAACCACCGTTCAATGTACCTGAGTAAACTCTGAAGAATGCCAGCTTACCAACGAATGGGTCTGTCATAATCTTGAATGCAAGAGCTGAGAATGGTTCTTCATCAGATGACTTTCTTGTAACTTCATTACCGTCTTCGTCAACACCTGTAATATCCGGGATATCTGTTGGTGCAGGCATATATTCGATAACTGCATCAAGAAGCTTCTGGACACCCTTGTTCTTATAAGCTGTACCGCAAAGACAAGGAATTGCTGTACCTTCGATAGTACCCTTTCTTAAAGCTGCCTTTAATTCAGGAATTGTAAGTTCTTCATCGTTAAAGAACTTTTCCATAAGGTCTTCATCAAGTTCAGCACACTGTTCAATAAGCTTATCGTGATATTCCTGAGCCTGATCTTTTAAATCATCAGGAATTTCACCTACGGAAATGTCATCACCCTTATCTCCGTTGAAGACATAAGCCTTCATTTCAAATAAGTCAATGATACCCTTAAATTCATCTTCCTTACCAATCGGAATCTGTACAAGTACAGGATTCTTACCAAGCTTAGTTATAAGCTGGTTGCATGATCCAAAGAAATCTGCACCCATCTTATCCATCTTGTTCATGAAAGCCATACGTGGTACATTGTATTTATCAGCCTGACGCCATACGTTCTCTGACTGCGGTTCTACACCGTTCTGAGCATCGAACACACCTACAGCACCATCAAGAACTCTAAGTGAACGTTCAACTTCTACTGTGAAGTCTACGTGGCCCGGAGTATCAATGATGTTGATACGGTATTCTGGCTGTGTCTTATCTGGCTTACCTTCTTTTTCCGGTGTCCAGTGACATGTTGTAGCAGCTGAAGTAATTGTGATACCTCTTTCCTGCTCCTGGGCCATCCAGTCCATGGTAGCAGTACCTTCATGAGTATCACCAATTTTGTGGTTTACACCAGTATAATAAAGGATACGCTCTGTTAATGTAGTCTTACCTGCATCGATATGAGCCATGATACCAATATTTCTGGTTCTCTCCAATGGATATTCTCTTCCAGCCATCGGTAAATCCTCCTATATTATTAGAATCTGTAATGAGCAAAAGCCTTGTTTGCTTCTGCCATCTTGTGCATATCTTCTTTTCTCTTTACTGATGCACCTGTGTTGTTAGCTGCATCAAGAATTTCGTTAGCGAGTCTTTCTTCCATAGTCTTCTCGCCTCTTGCTCTAGAGAATGTAGTCATCCAACGAAGAGCTAAAGCCTGTCTTCTGTCTGGCTTAACTTCGATAGGTACCTGGTAAGTAGCTCCACCGATACGTCTAGCCTTAACTTCAAGAACTGGCATAATATTGTTCATAGCTTCTTCGAAAACTTCGATAGCAGGTCTTTCAGTCTTTGCTGCGACTCTGTCAAATGCTCCGTATACAATCTTCTGGGCAACTCCTCTCTTACCATCAAGCATAATGTTGTTGATAAGCTTTGTCACGACCTTATTATTGTAAATAGGATCTGCTAATACATCTCTTTTCTGAGTATGTCCTTTACGTGGCACGGTTCTTCCCTCCTTAACAATATTCATTAATTCATCGGTACTCACAAATATATATGACCTTTTTCCACCTGCGACATCCATTAAAGGCTGCCGCCATCGGGATAATCGGCTGTGTACGTGCGCGGTATATCTTAAACCTGCAACCTTCGGATTAATCTAACTCCGGCACTTGTTATAAATCATATTGTGAATAAATGCGGACTGTTTCCGCGTTTTACTGCATGATCTTTAGAAAATCCGCCAACCTGCAGTTTGCCTTTGCGATACTAATTATTTAGCATCCTTAGGTCTCTTGGCACCGTACTTAGAACGTGCCTGTCTTCTCTTAGCGACACCTGCTGTATCAAGTACACCACGAACGATGTGATATCTTGTACCTGGTAAATCCTTAACACGTCCACCTCTGATCAGAACAACGCTGTGTTCCTGAAGATTGTGTCCTTCACCTGGAATATAAGATGTTACTTCAATACCGTTTGAAAGACGAACTCTGGCGATCTTTCTAAGGGCTGAGTTAGGCTTCTTAGGTGTTGCAGTCTTAACAGCTGTACAAACGCCTCTCTTCTGTGGAGCAGCTACGTCTGTTGCTTTCTTCTGAAGTGAGTTGTATCCCTTCTGAAGAGCTGGTGCTGTAGACTTCTTTACTGTTGTTTTTCTTCCCTGTCTTACTAACTGGTTAAATGTAGGCATTCCTTTTTCACCTCCCGGAATTAGAATAATTCATGGTTGCATATTCAGTTCATTTCTGAATAATGTGGCATAGCAGGGCTTTCCTGTTATCACACACTTGTTTAGTATATATTTTATATTTTTATATGTCAAGCACTTTTTGAAATTTTTAGCTCAAAGCCATATGTCTGGTGAATTTTTCTGTAAAAGCCAAAAAGTTCCGGCACAGTGCGTTACCACTATACCGGAACTTTTTATTCTATGCCTGAAACGGCTTTGGTTTTATTCTGTTACTGTAACTTCTTCTTCCGTCAGTTCCAGTGTTTCATCATCAGAAATATCAGATGCAGCTTCTTCTTTTGCTCTTTCGGCTGCTTCTTCTTCAATTTCTTTGCGGACTCTTTCATTAGAATCCAGTTCAACGTTCTGATAACGCTTCATACCTGTACCGGCAGGAATCAGTTTACCAATGATAACGTTTTCCTTCAGACCAATCAGCGGGTCGACCTTACCGTTAATAGCGGCATCTGTCAGAACCTTTGTTGTTTCCTGGAAGGAAGCAGCTGACAGGAATGAATTTGTTGCGAGAGAAGCTTTTGTAATACCCAGAATAATTGAAGTACCTGTTGCAGGTGTCTTTCCTTCCTCTTCCAGCTTTTCGTTTACTTCCGTAAATTCAATTGTATCTACCTGAGAACCTGTCAGGAATTCTGAATCTCCAGGAGATTCAATAACAATCTTCTTTAACATCTGGCGTACAATCAATTCAATATGCTTATCGTTGATTTCTACACCCTGGATACGGTAAACCTTCTGAACTTCACGCAGTACGTAATCCTGTACGGCACGTACGCCGAGGATTCTTACGATATCATGAGGATTTTCAGAACCTTCTGTGATTTCTTCACCCTTTACAACAATCTGCCCTTCCTGAACCTTGACTCTTGTATCTCTAGATACAGGATAAGCCTTTGAGTTACCCTCATCGTCTGTAATAACAATATCTGTCTTCTTTTCTGTCTTTGCAAAACTTACGACACCACCAAACTCAGCCAGTACAGCAAGTGCCTTTGGCTTTCTTGCTTCAAAAAGTTCTTCGACACGAGGAAGACCCTGTGTAATATTATCACCGGCAACACCACCTGTATGGAAAGTACGCATAGTAAGCTGTGTACCCGGTTCACCGATAGACTGGGCAGCGATAATACCAACAGCTTCACCAACCTGTACGGTCTGACCTGTAGCCATGTTAGAACCGTAGCACTTTGCACATACACCGATGTGTGAACGGCAGGTAAGAATTGTTCTGATTTTAACCTTTTCAACACCTGTTGCAACAATCTGTGCTGCTCTCTTTGGTGTTACAAGGTGGTTTGCAGCTACAATCACTTCACCGGTAGACGGATCAATGATGTCTTCTGCAAGATATCTGCCTGTAATACGTTCTTCTAATGATTCAAGGATATCTGCCTTTGCATCACTGCTTGCAGTTGCCTTATCATTTACGAACTCAGATACATACATACCCGGAATTGCCTTACCGGCACTGCAATCTGTTTCTCTGATAATCAAATCCTGTGATACGTCTACCAGACGTCTTGTAAGGTATCCTGAATCGGCTGTACGAAGCGCTGTATCGGACAGACCCTTACGCGCACCATGCGCTGAAATGAAGTATTCCAGTACGTCAAGACCTTCACGGAAGTTGGACTTGATTGGAAGTTCGATTGTATTACCGGATGTATCCGCCATCAAACCACGCATACCGGCAAGCTGCTTAATCTGCTGGTTAGAACCACGGGCACCGGAATCGGCCATCATGAAGATGTTGTTATACTTATCAAGACCTTCAATTAGGGCATCCTTTAATGCCTCATCTGTTTCCTGCCATACGCGGATAACATTCTTATGTCTTTCTTCATCTGTTGAACGACCTCTGTTGTAGTTTACAGTAATCTGTTCAACCTTCTTTTCTGCATCGGAAATCAGTTTCTTCTTAATCGGCGGCACAGTCATTTCTGAAATAGAAACGGTCATGGCTGCTCTTGTAGAATACTTATAACCCATTGCCTTAATATCATCAAGTACTTCGGCTGTTGTCGTTGTACCGTGGGTATTAATAACGTGCTGTAAAATATCCTTTAACTGCTTCTTTCCTACATGGAAATCAACCTCCAGAAGCATCTGGTTTTCTTCCTTGCTTCTGTCTACATATCCTAAATCCTGTGGAAGAATTTCATTGAAAATAAATCTTCCCAGTGTAGATTCTACATTACCTGAAATGGTATTGCCTTCTGCATCGGTCTTTGTCATATGAACTAAAATCTTAGAGTGTAATGTAATAACTCCGTTTTCATATGCAAGAAGTGCTTCGTTTACATTCTTAAAGAACTTACCTTCACCCTTTGCCCCCGGTCTTTCCTGTGTCAGATAGTAAATACCAAGAACCATATCCTGTGAAGGAACCGCTACAGGACCACCATCAGACGGCTTTAACAGGTTGTTTGGTGAAAGCAGCATGAAGCGGCATTCTGCCTGTGCTTCTACTGAAAGCGGCAGATGGACGGCCATCTGGTCACCATCGAAATCGGCGTTGAACGCTGTACAAACAAGCGGATGCAGCTTAATTGCCTTACCTTCTACAAGGATTGGCTCGAATGCCTGAATACCAAGTCTGTGCAGTGTAGGAGCACGGTTTAACATAACCGGATGCTCTTTGATAACATCTTCCAGCACATCCCATACGCTGTTTTCAAGATGTTCTACGCTCTTTTTCGCTTTCTTAATATTGTCAGCCAGTCCACGTCTTACCAGTTCTCTCATAACAAACGGCTTAAACAGCTCAATTGCCATTTCCTTTGGAAGACCACACTGATAAATCTTTAATTCAGGACCTACAACGATAACAGAACGACCTGAATAGTCAACTCGCTTACCAAGAAGGTTCTGACGGAAACGTCCCTGCTTACCCTTTAACAGGTCTGAAAGTGACTTTAACGCTCTGTTACCAGGACCTGTTACCGGACGTCCGTTTCTACGTCCGTTATCAATCAGGGCATCAACAGCTTCCTGAAGCATTCTCTTTTCATTACGGATAATAATTTCCGGAGCGCCCAGCTCAATCAGACGTGCAAGTCTGTTATTTCTGTTGATGATTCTTCTATATAAGTCATTTAAATCGGATGTTGCAAAACGTCCACCGTCTAACTGTACCATTGGTCTTAAATCCGGTGGGATTACCGGAATTTCAGTTAAGATCATCCATTCCGGTCTTGTTCCGGCTGTTAAAAACGCTTCCATGACTTCAATTCTCTTAATGAGTCTTGCTGCCTTCTGGGAAGTTGTATTTTCAAGTTCTTCCTTTAACTTTGCAACTTCTGATTCCAAATCTACATTTTTAAGCAGTTCATAAATGGCTTCCGCACCCATGCCGACACGGAATGTATTGCCGTACTGATCGTAGAGTTCACGGTATTCCTGTTCTGTTAAAATCTTCTTGAACGGAATTTCTGTCGTACCCGGATCAATTACAATATAAGCTGCAAAATATAATACTTTTTCAAGGTTCTTCGGTCCGATGTCCAGAATCAGATCCATACGGCTAGGAATTCCCTTAAAATACCAGATATGGGAAACAGGAGCCGCTAAATGGATATGTCCCATACGATCTCTACGGACACTGGCCTTTGTTACTTCGACACCACACTTATCGCAGATAATACCCTTATCTTTGATTTTTTTATATTTACCGCAGTGACACTCCCAGTCCTTACTCGGTCCAAAGATTCTTTCACAATACAAACCATCTTTTTCCGGTTTTAAAGTTCTGTAGTTGATTGTCTCCGGCTTTGTAACCTCACCGTGAGACCACTCTAAAATATCCTCCGGAGAAGCCAGTTTAATCTGAATCTTATCAAACTTCATAGACTGACTGGTCAAATCTCTTTTTGATTCTTCTGCCATGATCGTGCTCCCTTCTATTAATCCATCATATCTGAATTGCCATCGCCATAATCATCTGCATCATCAAATGCATCATCGCCGGCATACTCTACATCCTCTGCATCTTCAAAGCCGTCTTCACCGACTGTCTGAATGGTTGAACCATTCTTAGCATATTCTGCTTCCTCTTCTCTGCTGTCACGTCTGTATCTGCCATCATCAAGAACTTTCTTGAAGTCAGTTACTTCGTATTCAGAGCTTTCAAGCAGTTTCACTTCATTGTTATCCTTATCAAGCACTCTTACGTCTAATGCCAGGGACTGGAGTTCCTTTAAAAGTACCTTGAAGGATTCCGGAATACCCGGTTCAGGGATATTTTCACCCTTGATGATTGCTTCGTAAGTACGAACTCGTCCTACAACATCATCGGACTTCACAGTCAGGATTTCCTGTAATGTATATGATGCACCGTAAGCTTCCAGTGCCCAAACTTCCATTTCACCGAAACGCTGTCCACCGAACTGTGCTTTACCACCGAGCGGCTGCTGTGTTACAAGTGAGTAAGGACCTGTTGAACGTGCATGAATCTTATCATCAACCAGATGATGGAGCTTTAAGTAGTGCATGAAACCGATTGTTACAGGGCTGTCAAAATATTCACCTGTACGTCCGTCACGCAGTCTTACCTTACCGTCACGTCCGATCGGAACACCCTTCCATTCTTCTCTGTGTGCTCTGTTGTCACTCAGATACTGGAATACGTCAGGATTCAGCAGTTCTTTATATTTATCTGTAAATGTTACCATATCTTCCGGATAATCTTCGCCATTTTCCTGTGCAGCTGCCTTTTCACGCTGTAATTCTTCATCGTCAAAAGGTGTATTTGCATAGTCATTTGCCATATCCAGTGTATCCATAATATCATTTTCGTCTGCACCGTCGAATACCGGTGTAGAAATGTTAAAGCCAAGCACCTTTGCTGCAAGACTTAAATGGATTTCAAGCACCTGTCCGATATTCATTCGTGAAGGCACACCCAGAGGGTTTAAGACGATATCAAGCGGACGTCCGTTTGGAAGGAATGGCATATCTTCCACAGGGAGAACTCTGGAAACGACACCCTTGTTACCATGACGGCCGGCCATCTTATCACCTACAGAAATCTTTCTCTTCTGTGCAATATAGATGCGGACAGACTTGCTGACACCCGGTGCCAGTTCATCGCTGTTTTCTCTTGTAAATGTCTTCACTGCCACAACGATACCATATTCACCATGAGGTACCTTTAATGAAGTATCTCTTACTTCTCTTGCCTTTTCGCCAAAGATTGCGCGAAGCAGTCTTTCTTCGGCTGTCAGTTCTGTTTCACCCTTTGGTGTTACTTTACCAACCAGAATATCTCCGGCACGTACTTCTGCACCAATGCGGATCACACCGTTTTCATCCAGATCCTTGATAGAATCACTGCTTGCGGAAGGAATATCTCTTGTGATTTCTTCCGGTCCTAACTTTGTATCACGGGCTTCGATTTCATATTCTTCAATATGGATAGAAGTGTATACATCATCACGCACCAGACGCTCACTTAATAATACAGCATCTTCGTAGTTGTAACCTTCCCATGTCATGAAACCGATTAACGGGTTCTTACCTAATGCAATTTCACCATTCTGTGTAGAAGGACCATCTGCGATAACATCGCCTTCCTTCACCTTGTCACCTTTAAATACGATTGGACGCTGGTTATAGCAGTTGCTCTGGTTACTTCTTGAGAACTTTGTCAGCTTATACTCATGTACCTTGCCGTCATCTTCTCTTACAATAATTTTATCAGATTCAGACAAAAGAACTTCACCGTCTGCTTCTGCTACAACGCAGACACCTGAGTCTCTTGCTGTCTTATTTTCAATACCTGTACCAATAACCGGTGCTTCTGTCATCAGAAGCGGTACGGCCTGACGCTGCATGTTGGAACCCATCAGCGCTCGTGTACAGTCATCGTTCTGAAGGAACGGAATCATGGATGTCGCAACAGAGAATACCATCTTTGGCGATACGTCCATTAATTCAATCTGTGTCTTGTCAAATTCAGAAGTTTCTTCTCTGTAACGGCCGGATACAGTATTCTTAACGAAATGTCCTTCTTCGTCAATTTCCGCATTCGCCTGTGCTACATGATAATCATCTTCTTCATCGGCCGTAAAGTACTGTACTTCATCGGTAACACGCGGATTCTTTGGATCGGTTCTGTCTACCAGACGGTACGGTGCCTCTACAAAACCATATTCGTTAATTCTTGCATAAGATGCAAGTGAGTTAATCAGACCGATGTTCGGACCTTCAGGTGTTTCAATAGGACACATTCTTCCGTAATGTGTATAGTGAACATCTCGAACCTCGAAACCGGCACGATCTCTTGACAGACCACCCGGTCCTAATGCAGAAAGACGTCTTTTATGCGTAATTTCTGACAACGGGTTATTCTGATCCATGAACTGTGACAGCTGGGAACTCCCGAAGAATTCCTTAATCGCTGCCGTAACCGGTTTAATGTTAATCAGGGACTGCGGAGAAATACCGCTTAAATCCTGTGTGGACATTCTTTCTCTGACAACTCTTTCCATTCTGGAAATACCGATTCTGAACTGGTTCTGTAACAGTTCGCCTACAGCTCTGATTCTTCTGTTACCAAGGTGATCGATATCATCCTTTGTACCAACGCCGTATTCAAGGTGCATATTATAATTAATAGAAGCAATAATATCTTCTACAGTAATGTGCTTTGGAATCAGATCGGCAATGTTCTTGCAGATTGCTTCTTTGATTTCTTCAAGTGATTCATTTTCAGCTAAAATCTGGCTGAGTACAGGGAAGAATACAGCTTCTGTAACACCGAGTTTTCTTGCTTCTTCCTTTGAAATATCAACCCATTTTGTAATATCAACTGCCATGTTAGACAGCACTTTTACTCTCTTTGTTGTAATTGTACCGTCACTGTTTCTTAAATCTACATTTAAGAAAACTGCCGGAACCGCTGCATCCTGAATTGCCTGTGCTGTTTCTCTGTCAAGCTTATCGCCTGCCTGTGCAATGACATTGCCCTGTGTATCCACAACATCATCTGCAAGGATATGTCCTGAAAGTCTGCTCTTGAAAGAAAGCTTCTTATTAAACTTATATCTTCCCACCTTTGCAAGGTCATATCTTCTCGGATCAAAGAACATACCTGAAATCAGCGCTTCCGCACTATCTACAGATAACGGTTCACCCGGTCTTAACTTCTTATAAAGCTCTAAAATACCTTCCTGATAGTTTGTAGAAGTATCCTTCTCCATTGTAGCAAGAAGCTTTGGTTCTTCGCCGAAAATATCAATAATTTCAGCATTTGTTCCGAAACCGAGTGCACGAATCAGCACGGTTACAGGAACCTTTTTATTTCTATCTACTTTAACATAGAACACATCGTTGGCATCTGTTTCATACTCTAACCATGCACCACGGTTTGGGATAACCTGTGAGCTGTAAAGGAAAATCTTACCGTACTTATCCTTCTGGATATCGTAATAGATACCTGGTGAACGTACCAGCTGGCTGACGATAACTCGTTCTGCTCCGTTGATAACGAATGTTCCCGTCTTTGTCATAAGTGGAAGGTCGCCCATGAAAATTTCATGTTCGCTGATATCTTCACTTTCCTTATTGTGGAGTCTTACTCTTACCTTCAGAGGTGCTGCATATGTAGCATCTCTTTCCTTACATTCTTCAATAGAATACTTGACATCATCTTCGCATAAAGCAAAGTCAACAAATTCCAGACTCAATCTGCCATTGTAGTCTGCTATTGGAGAGATATCATCAAAAACTTCTTTTAACCCTTCATCCAGGAACCACTGATAAGAGTCCTTCTGAACTTCAATAAGGTTCGGCATTTCAAGAACTTCTTTCTGTCTTGAATAGCTCATTCTCATGCTCTTGCCTGCCTTGACCGGACGCATTCTGTTTTTCTCCATTGACGTTTCACCCCTTGTGTTTATTTTTATATAAAATCTGATATTTTTAATATGCAATGCAATAAAAAAGCATAAGCATACACAATAGTGCATTGTCCATAATAGCATACGGTCACTTGTCTGTCAAGCACTATACATGATAATTTTTACCAGTTTTTCCTTTTTATTGCATTTGCGCGCATAATTATGAATATTATAACATTTTCAGAATTGAAAGTAAATTCATTTTCACGAATTACACCGCTGCCGTACAGTATTTCTATAACGTAAAAAACCGGACTCCCGCAGGAATCCGGTTCTTAATTTTATATTGATACTGTTGTGGGTAAAATTACTTAAGAGTAACCTTAGCGCCTTCAGCTTCAAGCTTCTTCTGAATTTCTTCAGCTTCTTCCTTAGAAGCGCCTTCCTTAACAACCTTAGGTGCGCCATCAACAACTTCCTTAGCTTCCTTTAAGCCAAGACCTGTGATTTCACGAACAACCTTGATAACCTTAACCTTGTTAGCGCCAGCTTCTGTAAGTTCTACGTCGAATTCTGTCTTTTCTTCACCTGCTGCTGCGCCAGCACCTGCTGCTGCAACAACAACGCCTGCTGCTGCAGATACGCCGAATTCTTCTTCGCAAGCCTTAACTAAATCGTTTAATTCTAATACTGATAATCCCTTAATAACTTCAATGATTTCCTGTGTAGTCATTTATTTACTCTCCTTTTATATTATTGGGCTGCTGCCCGGACCGTCCATACGGTATCCGTACAGACTCTGTTCAACATTTCCATGGATACGTTTTGTATCCGGACACGGAAATTAAGCAACTTCTTCGTTCTTTTCAGCGATCTGCTTAATAACACGTGCAAAGTTTGTAATAGGTGACTGGATGCTTCCAAGGAACTTGCTGAGAAGTTCGTCTCTTGACGGAATAGAAGCAATTGTCTGAATGCCAGCTGCATCGTAGTATGTTCCTTCAACAACACCGCACTTTAATTCAAGAGCTTCAGCTGTCTTAGCGAAGTTGCTAAGGATTCTAGCCGGAGCTGTTGCATCTGTAGCGCAGATAGCAATTGCTGTAGGTCCTTCAAGCATATCTGTCATTGGCTCGAATTCTGTACCTGCGATAGCTCTCTTTACTAAAGTATTCTTATATACCTTGTAAACGACACCGGCTTCTCTTAACTGCTTACGAAGCTGTGTATCCTGCTCTACAGTTAAGCCACGGTAGTCAACTAAAACAACGCCCTGTGCGCCATTTAAGTGTCCTGAAATTTCGTCTACGATAGGTGCTTTAAGTTCTACCTTTGCCATGAATTTGTTACCTCCTGTTAGATTTGTATCCCACCAGAGGGATAAATTCTGCCCAATTCATAAAAAAGTCCTCCAAAGCACAAGACTTCAGAGGACGTAGATTCATGTCTTAATATACCGCAGACTGTCTGTCTGCCGCATTTCATAATCCTCGGTAGGCGAATAACCTTTAACCCCGGATGGGGACCTGCTGTCTTAGGCAAAATATTGCATTGTGTGATGTATCACACAAACAAATGATAGTATACTATCTTCATATATAGGTTGTCAACCGTTTTTTACAAATTAGCCAACATATTTTGCTGTGCTGACCTTAACACCAGGACCCATTGTAGAAGTAAGTACAACACTTCTTAAATACTGACCCTTTAATGTTGAAGGCTTTGCCTTAACGATTGCATCCATAATAGCCTGGAAGTTGTCCGCTAACTGGTCTTCAGTGAATGAAGCCTTACCAATTGGCACGTGAATGATATTTGTCTTATCAAGTCTGTATTCAATCTTACCAGCCTTGATATCATTAACAGCTTTTGTTACATCCATTGTAACTGTACCAGCCTTCGGGTTTGGCATTAAGCCCTTAGGACCGAGTACACGTCCCAGACGACCAACAACGCCCATCATGTCAGGTGTTGCAACAACAACATCAAAATCGAACCAGTTATCATTCTGAATCTTAGGAATCAGTTCCTCACCGCCTACGAAATCAGCGCCTGCTGCTTCAGCTTCTTCAGCCTTAGCACCCTTAGCAAAAACTAAAACCTTAACAGTCTTACCTGTTCCGTGTGGAAGAACAACTGCACCTCTGATCTGCTGATCAGCATGACGTCCATCACAACCTGTTCTGATATGAGCTTCAATTGTTTCGTCAAATTTTGCTACTGCAGACTTCTTTACAAGAGCAACTGCATCTGTAGCTTCATATAATGTTGCGCGGTCGATTAACTTAGCCGCTTCAACGTATTTCTTTCCTCTTTTCATTATCAAAAAACCTCCTAGTGGTAATATCGGAAGGGACTTGCTTTCCTCCCACATATATCAAATTAATATGAATCAATTAATCTTCTACAACGATTCCCATACTCTTTGCTGTTCCTTCTATCATAGACATAGCAGTCTCGATAGATGCAGCATTTAAGTCTGGCATCTTTAATTCAGCAATCTTCTTGATTTCTTCCTTAGAAATCTTTGCAACCTTTGTCTTGTTTGGTGTACCAGAACCTGACTTAATGTTGCAAGCCTTCTTTAAAAGAACTGCTGCCGGCGGAGTCTTTGTAATAAAGCTGAAACTTCTATCAGCATATACTGTGATAACAACCGGGATAATTAAATCTCCCTGATCTGCTGTCTTTGCATTGAACTGCTTTGTAAACTCTACAATGTTTACACCATGCTGACCAAGAGCTGGACCAACTGGTGGAGCCGGTGTAGCTTTGCCGGCAGGAATCTGTAATTTGATATAACCTGTTACTTTCTTTGCCATTTTAGGCACCTCCTAAATATTATGTGGTAATTGGCGAAAGATACGGCTGATTTAAATCTGCCGCTTCAATCTCCCACGCTTATGCCTCACTGCCTATATGCCCATAAGCAGCTGCTTAAGCTTTCTGTTACATAAGTTTTACGTCTGTAAAACCAATCTCAACCGGTGTTTCACGGCCGAACATTTCTACATTAATGGTCAGGCACTGCTTGCCGTCATTAATTGCTGTAATTTCCCCAACTGTATTCTCCCATGCTCCTGAAAGAATCATTACCTGGTCACCAACTTTACCAGCAAACTGGACAACCGGCTTTGGAGTCTCAGTTCCCGGAAGGGTAATTCCAAGTGATTTAATTTCAGCCGGAGTGAGCGGTACCGGTTTGGATCCCGGACCTACAAATCCTGTAACGCCTCGGGTGTTGCGGACAACATACCAGCTGTCATCGTTCATCACCATGTTAATGAGTACGTATCCAGGGAACATCTTCTTCTGGGCAGACTTTGTTGCACCGTTCTTTACTTCAACAACCGTTTCAAGCGGAACGATGACTTCGAGAACCTGGTCCTGAAGATTTCTGTTTTCAACTGTTTTTTCGATGTTTGCCTTTACCTTATTCTCATAACCGGAATAAGTGTGGACAACATACCATTTTGCTTCGTCCATCTAATCACCTTTTCCTTACTTCACCAAGAATTCGATACCAAAGCGGGCAATCAAGTCCACTACTGAAATGATTACACCGACTACAACGGATACAATCACAACCGCAGCAGTTTCCTTTGTAAGTGACTTCTGGTCAGGCCAGACAATTTTCTTGAACTCAGCCTTTAAACCTTTGAACCAGCTTTTTTTCTGTTTTTTTGTTTTAACAGTTTCACCCATAGCTTTTACCTCACTGCTCCAAATTACTTGGTTTCCTTGTGTAATGTGTGTGATTTACAGAACTTACAGTACTTCTTTGTTTCCATTCTGTCCGGATGAGTTTTCTTATCCTTCGTAGTGTTGTAATTACGCTGTTTACACTCTGTACATGCCAATGTTATCTTAACGCGCACAACTTCCACCTCCAATTTTCGTTAAATTTTTGTAGGTGTATGAGATTCTACACCAATTGGTTCTTTTTTAGGCATAAAAAAAAGACCGCTTCCATAGCCGTTCTAGTTTATCATAGTAAACAGGCACTCGTCAATATCTTTTTTGACAAATTTTTTAATCCAAATCTTTAAATTTTCCTTAAAGAAACTGCGTGACATTCCGAATATATTAGTATATAATATTATCCAATCATTTTAGATAATTGCTTTTTTTACAAATGCCCCACATGGAAAACGGATTTTCTAACGGGACATTCAGCTTTTTTACGTAAAGCTGTCTATTATAGTTTTTGTAACTTCACAGCTTACCACAAATAACCACAATACACGAGATATAGATTATTGCAGACAAGGAGGTTCGTGACGATGATCAATTCGGTTTATAACTACTATGCCGCCCAGTACGGCCACAGAGAATATTCTAAATATGATACCCATTCAAAGGCCCAGCTCAAAAGCACCTTTGGCAGATTACAAAAAATCAACAGTCAGACTCCTTCTTATAAAATTGATTTTTCTGACGCGGCATTAAAATATGCTATTGATTTAAAAGAAAATGCACGGGAATTAAGCCAGATTGCAGATGAGCTTTCCGATGAATCCACAGATTCCATTACATACAAGCGTTCCGCAACATCCAGTTCGCCGCAGGTCATCGATGCCGAATATATCGGAGATTCTTGTGTGCAGGATTATGAACCACTTGAAGTTACCGTTTCACAGCTTGCCTGTCCACAGACAAACACCGGCAACTTCTTACAGCCAAATTCCAAACCGTTTGCAGCGGGTGAATACTCATTTGACTTGCAGGTGCAGGATTTGACATATCAGTTTGAGTTCGGTGTAAACGATACTGACACCGTAACCGATACCCAGCAAAAGATTGCACGTCTGATTAACCAGGCTGATATCGGATTAAATGCGCAGCTTTTAACGGATGGTCTTGGCAACTCTGCTATTTCCATCACATCTGATGCAACCGGCATCAGAGGAATTTCTCCGACGATTTTCCATATCCAGTCCCTGAATTCCTCAGATGCTTCCGATTCCAATACCGAACTGGTATCTACACTGGGTCTGGACCGCGTGACACAGTATCCGGCAAATGCTGTATATTCTGTAAACGGAACAACTGCCACCTCTGTTTCAAATGAGGTGACAATTGATAATAATTATGTACTGACCTTTTTTGATACAACCGGCAAAGCGCCTGTCACCATCAGCATGAATACCGACACCGATGCAATTGCCGACAGTATCGGCGAATTAATCGGCGGCTATAACAACTTGATTTCGGTAACAGCCAATGATGCCAACGAACATTTTGAAGGAAATGAAAAGTTAAAAAAGGACTTTGCAGGCATTGCAAAATCTTACAACCACCTTTTAAATGAAAACGGGTTAAGCGTTACCGATAATGGTACGATTGCCGTTGACCGTGATGCCATTATTTCTGCCGCAGATAACGGCACATTAGGCGACATTTTTTCAGGTCTGAATGCCTTTAAACAGGCTGTTCAGAAAAAAGCGGAAGACATTTCACTCAATCCTATGGATTATGTCAACAATAAGATTATCGCCTATAAAAACCCGCTCCGCCCGACAAATGACCCCTATAATTTATCCGCCTATACCGGCATGATTTTTGACGGTTATCTGTAACCCCGTTACTATCAATTAATGCAGAGTCATAAAAAATAAATTTATTATCATTGTACGGCTTCAATCCGGTATGGTTGATACACCAAAAGGGACAAAAAAAGTAAGCTTGTGTCATGTGACCTGCTAATCTTTTCTGTCCCTTTTTATCATTAATATTGTCCCGTTTCTAACATTTCCTGAATTGCTTCACCGTCCACCTGACCATTTTCAAGCTTTGGCAGATTCTGCTTTAATACAATGACTTTCTGGATTTCCCAGCGATATCCTTTCTTTTCATTGTATTTGTCAATCTTTTTCTTCATACGGTCTGCTGTCATCTCTTTATCAATCGGTACGATTACAATGGTGAGCTTGTCCCCGTCCATTGTCAGATAGCTTTCCGCAACACCGTGAATTGCCGTAATTTCCTCATTAATTACCCGGCGGCAGATTTTTTCACCGGTTGGCAGCTGCAGTACGCCCGGATTTCTCTTTGTAATTACCAGTCTGCCATGGCAGTTCATCCTGCCGTAATCACCGGTATGGAACATACCATCTTTTAAAACTTCTTTTGTCGTCTGTTCATCTTTGTCGTACTCTTTCATTACACAGTGCCCGCCGACTAAAATTTCTCCGTCTGCACCTAACTGTACTGCCTCATCATCATATAATTCATATGAGCCGTCCATTTCACGGTTCACCGCAATGCCACCGCTGCACTCTGCCATGCCATATATTGTATACACGTTGTAATTCCGGTCTTTTAAATTTTCAAATAACTTATAGCTGCTCGGTGCGCCGCCGATTACAATGGTACGCAGTTCCGGATTAAATGCCTTGATTCTCTTTAAATATTCAATCATCGACGGTGTACCCGGCAGAATCGTTGTCTTGTAATAATAGGTTTCAGCATCAATATGACGCAGTCCACGTCCGACACATACACACGCGCCGTTTGCCAACGGCCACAACAGACTGTAAACCAGTCCGAAAATATGAAACAGCATAGTCTGTGCCAGCACTCTGTCATGCTCGCTGCAATAGCAGTGATGATTCATTGCATTCACCGTATACATCAGATTCTGTGTGGTCAGCACAACCGCTTTATCAGATTCTTTATCTGTTGCCGTAAATACCAATACGTTTCCTTCCGGTGTCTGCGGATTATATTCTCCCTCGACATCATCTTTTTCTGCCCCCGGTATCATGATGGCATGACTGTCTGCAAGGATGTACTGATTGGTAGAAGATAAAATGTAATCCACCCCTACTTTTTCCAGCAGGCTTTCCCGTTCCTTATGCGGCAGAAAGGAGTCCACCAGCACAACATCTTTTCCCGCCAGAATAATACCAAATAAATTGACAATCCACCGGTATGATGACGGTCCGTAAAGTGCAACCCGCTTCCCCTCAAAATGCTGCAAATGAATTGCCTTATTGGTCACATCCCGAAACAGCTTTTCATAGCTTCCTGCAAATGTATCATATAAAACGGCTGTTTTCCCGGCATATTTTTCTGCGCTTTCTTTTAACAGCCCGTAAATCGAATTCGTATCCTGCATAATCCGTCCTCCGACAATGTATTTTTATCACATACCTTTATGTGATGTTGGGGGCATAAACCCAAAACTATGAGCAAGCTCATGTGGATTTAGACTTTTTGACCCTGATATCATTTGTGTTTTATTATAACACTTATTAAAGGTTCTTGTAAATTATTCTGTCAAAAGCTTTACAAATCGTTCCGCTACTTTATTCCATGTAAATTCTTTCTGATACATTTCATACGCTTTATCCACAAGGTCTTTACGCCTGCCACGGTTTATCAACAATTCTTCTGCCATATCACATGCCCGTTGTGGATTTTCCGGCGAATACAAAACAACCGGGCAGTCCGTATCAAGGATATGCTGTCCTGTTCCGAAGACTTTTTTTCTGTAAGGGCTTTCATCAGTCAGAACCGCTGTATGATTTGCCATGCCCGCAAACACACGGTCATGGATTCCCATTTTAAAAAACGGGGACGAATCCGCTATCACGGCACTTCCCGCAATTTTATCAAATGAACGGTCAAATGCAACCGGCTGCTCCAATTGCAGATTCGGCGCAGCGGCATATGCGTACCGCTCCCACCAGTCGCCTACAATTCTTACCGGAATTTTTGCCCGGACGAGTGCCGTCACCAGCTGTTCCCGGTCATAATTGCGCAGATACATTTCCACCGGATAATACCTGTTCATCAACAGTCCAAATTCTTCTTTTGAAATCTGTCTGCCTTCTTCCTCTAAAACGGCTCTCAATGCGCGTTCCACCGATAAATCCGGCTCTGCCTGAATATGCTCAATCATTTGCAGCATTTCTTTTTTCGCCTGTGCATCCTGACTGCGAATCTGCTCCAGATAGACTTCCGGTCTGCGGTATGTTCCCATAAATAATACATTTTCCTGCTTCTGCTCAAATGTCTTTCCGATAACCGCTTCATTGGCACCAAGCGACAGCATATGCGTACCCTGAATATGCGGATAATGCTTCCGTACATAAGCGGCGTGTTCTTCATCGACTAACAGGACATGATACCGCTGTAACGGACATTGCAGTGTTGCATGGTGATACAGCGGATTGTCTAAAATGTAGTTAAAAAACGGTGCCTGAATGGTGTCCAGATAATAGGTGTCATCATCGCACATCAGCCGCGGCAGCTTGGAATTAAAGTCAATGACCGCCGCGTATTCCTTTCCGATATAACGCTCCAGCACGGCTGCTGCCTGCGGCGAAATCTCCCCCGCCGTATCTTTTGCCGGTACTGCCTGTTCACGCATTTCTCCCGCAATGCCGTCTTCCGGGATTTCACACAATTCACATTGATACCCTGCATTTTCCAGTGCATCTGCCAGCTGCGCCGCAAAAAATCCGGCGCTGTGGTAGCATAACTGTCGGGTTGTAAAGATTAGAATTTTGTTGGTCATGGGGGCTCCTTTTTAGTGGGAAAATTTCTTTACCATGCACTCTTTTTTATAAAAACATATGCCATACTTTGTAATGCTGGTATAGCCTTCATTTTCCCAATATGCGGCATAATTTTGCTGTTCTATCTGCTCTAATGCCGCATCACACCCGGCTTCCAGTTCCTGAAACCGCTTTGCAACCTTTAATTCCAGTATGATAACCGGCCCTCTCGCCGACGGATACGCAAGCACTATATCCGGGCGTCCATTCCCGCTGTCCCTGTTAGAAATCGTTGCATACCGGTTACAGCCTTTCAGTAAGCCGCACAAAAATCCATGATAATAACTCTCGGCATAATCATAATAGCTAATTGTTTCTGCCAGCTGATTGTTTACCTGTTCTTCAAATACAGTGCAGTTTCCATCTAGCACTGCATTATATAAAACATTCAAATCTGTATTTTTAAGTTTATTTTCAAACCACTCTTTAATATTATTTCTATATATAAATCGCACTTCTTCATTCGGTATTGTCATTGTCAGATAACTCGTATCAACCTCGAAGCGCTCATCAGTTTTTTTCAAATATCCTGTAAAAAATAAGAAATTCCACAGGTTATCCTGTGTTTTATGGATATCCTCATACGTAATATCCTCATGCACCGGTTTTTCTATCGTCCCGCCTGCTATGAGTTCTTCAATTTCTTTTTTTACGTGCAAATCCGCATGATCTATTAATTCACGTACAATACTGTTCGACGAAGTATTTGACCAATACGGCTGCGGAAATGAACGGCTGCCTGAAATACCATTTTTCACATAATTAATAACACTCCATGGATTATATACTTCGGTATTGCCAAACAAATATCCATCATACCACTGCTTTACTTCCTGTAATTTTTCTTCCAATCCATAAGTTCTTAACATTTCTTTCACTTCGGATTCAGTAAAGCCATAATACTCTGAATAATTCTCATTCAGCACAGAAATTACCTCAAGATTATTCAATCCTGTAAAAATGCTCTCCCGGCTGATTCTAAGACACCCTGTAATTACCGCAAACTCCAGACTGTCATTCGTCTTTAATGCTGATTCAAATAAGGAACGGACAAAATCAATCATTTGATTATAAAATCCCCTGAAATATGCATTTTCAAGCGGCACATCATACTCATCAATTAATATCACTACATTCCTGCCATGGTATTTTTTCAAACATTCCGCTAAAAACTTCAATGACGTTGCATACTGTGCCTTTTCGCCTTTTCTCTCCATGATGCTGGTATAAATTGCTTTATCTGCATCAGACAGTGCCTCTCCAAGCAATACGTAACGATGTCTGTCATATTCATAAGCAATATCCTGAATCATACACTGATATGCCATATCAAAATCCGGCTGTTTTGCTGATTTTAACGAAAGTGATATCACCGGATATTTCCCCTGCTGATTCATATAGCATTCACCAGCTTCTGCAATCTTCATTCCCTCAAAATAATGGCTATTATCAATTACATTTCCTTTGCTGTCCATTTCCAGCTCAAAAAATGTTTTTAACATACTCAATGCCAGTGTCTTGCCAAAACGGCGCGGCCGGGTGAAGCAACTCACTAATGTACCATTATCCAATAAATCCTTTATTAACAGAGTTTTATCAACATAATAATATGGTCTATCTACAATTTCTTTATAAGATTCTATCCCTATCGAAATGGCTTTTTGATTCATCGGTTCACTCTCCTGATATTGCAATACTATTGTAACTTGCGCATATTATAGCATATCTCAATTTGATTTTCTACTACTGCTCCTCCGACACCATCGCCGGTTTACGCTGCTGTACAAACCGGCAGATGAGCGGGGATGGACTGCCGTAATAAGCTGTCATATCATCTATACCGTTTATATCAAAAACATTTTTCGTTAATAACTCAATTCCTTTATTCTTCCGGTATTCCTTTAATACCTGTACAAGCATATCTTTTTCCTGCCCTGTGCAGATATCCCACGCTGCAATATCATACGGATACAGGCAGACTGCAACTTTTAAGGATTCCGGATATTGTGTCATAACATTCAGACGTTCTTTTACTTTATTGATTGCCATCTCCGCATTTTCATAAAATTCATTTTCACCAATGCAGTATAACAGCTTTTTTTTCGGCGGTGTCTGACCACACTGACCGTTTTGAACAGGCTGTCCGGTCTGCGCACTCTCACCTGAAAATGCAGAAATTGTCATCACTTTATCATCCCAGACCTCTTTTGTATCTTCGCCCGCAAATGCGGTCAGATGATTTACAAACAATGCTTTCATCGCAGGCGATTCTATTAAAATCCGGTCAGCATACATTGCCCCCGGCATCGTCAGACTGTATTTCAGCCCGTAAACGTCCGTGATATCATTTTCCGTAAAATCATTGACTCCCTGCGGCATCATATAAATCAGACAGTCTGTATACTGCTGAAGCTGTTTTGCATAATACGCCGGCGGAACCGTCAGATACGGATTCTCGGCATCATACGGATTCTGAATCACTATCGCCGCAAATTCATACGACTGCATCTGCACTGTATGCCACGCAATGATATTCAAATCAGCCGGGTATTCGCCCCTCTTATCATTCTTATCGTATTCGTCCTGCCCTGCCACAATCTCTCCATATAGATTTTTGGCAAACAGCGGCAGTGGAATTACGCAGACTTCTGTATTTTCCTGCTGTCTGTAATAATCATATAGCGCCTGCATTTCTTTCCAGCGTTTTGGGTTGTCCGGTAAAAATGCGACCAGTTTTTTATGGATAATTTCATTTTCAACCGTCTGCTTCATTTGAACAAATGCCTGATTCAATGCCGCACATAACTTCTGAAAATCTTCTTTCTCCCGCTCCACAGCTAAAGGCAAATTATTATAAACATCAAAAATCTTCTCGCAATATTCTTCCAGTGCTGCAACACAAGCTTTTGCAGACAGATTTTCTTCACCTTTCATCTGCTCAATGAAATTGCCAAGATCAATTGCCACACTCTGGCACTGTGCCAGCATATCCAGCAGCTGTGCCACACTATCTGCCTGCTCTGCGCCCGCCGTTTTCCACGATATTTCCGCCAAAAATGCATTGTGTAATTTTTCGATATTTGACAGCGCTTCTGCAGCAATATTCTGCATAGTGTCCTGATTATCCCTTTTTCCGGCATTTTGGCGCAGCATTGCCTTATCAAATGTAAATTCCGGCAGTTTAAAGTCCGCAACCGCCTGCAGATTTTTTCGCTGTCCTTCAAAATACGGATAATCATGTCCGCTCCAGACCTTGTGGATTTTAAAATAATCATGGTATTTACCGCTTAAAATCCTGTGATAATCGGCAGGCACCGGCATTGTCGTATTTTCAAACGGAAGGCGCACAAATTTCTCATAATACTCTCTATCCTGTCCGCGGTTTCCTAATAAGCCCCACGGAAAAATCTGTGTCATACGGTCAGATTCTTCTTTTGGCACACGCGCCATCTGTTCCTCTGCCAGACGGTACAATTCAATTCCCATATGACGGTTGTCCAGTTTTCTGTTGAAAGTTTTATGATATTTCTCTTCCAGCTGAATCAGATTGGCTTCTTTTACCGGCTGTGCAATCTCTCCCGCAATAATGCTGTCCGCAACCGCGATAATGTGTTTGACTTCCTCACAGCGCTGTTTTTCCTGCTGTTCGTCTTTATACAGGTAATCCAGTACAAAAATATCAATCCCGGCTATGTACGGAAAGTTGTGAAACTGTTTCATATGCTCTGGCTCAAAATTGATATGGACGCTGTTGGCAACGCGCGACAAAAACAGCCAATGGTCTTCCTGATGTTCATAATCATGAATCCGGAAATCCTTTGGCAGTTCTGTCTTTGCGGCTTCTTTAAACCGCGTGTAATCCTCTCTTTTCATGCAGATATCCATATCATCGTCCCACGGCACATATCCGCCGTGGCGCACGGTTCCAAGAATCGTCCCCCAGTCCGCAAAATACGTGATGTCATGCTTTCTGCAAATTGTTTCAATTACATCCAACACCTGTAACTGCGCCGCCCACGCCTGTTTTACCGCTGTCGGAATAAAAAATCCGTTTCTTACCTCATCCCTGAAAAAATCCATTGAAATTTCTTTCATCTGCTCTGCCTCTTTCGCCCAATCCATTTTTACTGTCCGCCTGAAATGTTTCAAATCCACTTTAGCCGCTTATCCCGTAACCGCCATAATTTTAATATAATCTTCTGATTTATCCCGCATAATTTCAAAGCCACGGTCTAATTCTTCCAGTCTGTAACGTTGTGAAATAAACTGCGCCGGGTCAATCTTTTTTTCTTTTAACAAATGCACGATCATATGCCAGTCATCAGTTACTTCGCCTGTAAAGGAGGAATTCCACGTTCCTGTTACCGTCAGCTGATTTCTTAAAATCTTCCAATAAACCTGCTTATCAAGCAGCATGTCCGAATACGGATTTCCTACTAAGCAGACCTTTCCGCCGGGTGCCGCATGATTTATTACAAGCGAACAGGTTTCATTTTTACCTACACATTCAAAAAAGACGTCCGCTCCGATTCCACCAGTCTTCTTATCCAGCCATACTTCTGCATTTTCGCATTTACTGTCACAATACTGTTCTTCTTTGATACCAAGCTTTAAAATTTTTTCTTTTTGAAATGCTTTGTTGCCGATTACCAACAGATTTTTCACATTCCGTTCCAATAAAAGCATGACAATAAACATTCCAATTGTTCCCAGTCCGCACACTGCAACTGTATCGCTTGATGATGCTTTCACCCGGCGCAGTGCGTGGCATGCCACCGCCATGGGTTCAAGCATTGCCGCTTCCTCATATAAAACATTTTCCGGCAGTTCAATGAGGTTGCGCTCCGGTACTGCAACATACTCCGCAAATCCGCCGTCCCGTCTGGAACCGAGATAACTGTAATTCCTGCACAGCTCATACTGCCCTTTTATGCAGGCAATACATTTCCGGCATGGAATTAACGGAAAAATACCCACCCGCTTATTCTGCCATTTTACATCGGTATTCTCACCGGTCTGTACCACCTGACCTGAAAATTCGTGTCCCGGAATCAGCGGCATTTGGTGTGCGCCGGTCTGATAAATCCGCGGAATGTCCGAACCGCAGATACCTGCCGCCTTCACTTGCACTAAAACCTCATTTTCCGATATCTGCGGCTTTAATACTTCTTTATATTTTATATTTCCGATATCTTCAAGCACCCATGCCTTCATTTTCAATGATTCCTCCAATTATAGCCTCTTTTGCGAAATATATTCCCTGAAACGTTCCAAATCCACCTTTGTCGTGATTTTATAATTGCCCTCATCACCCGGTATCATCGCAATATCCATTCCTGCAAGCACCGCCGGTTCAGTCGAACCGTTGACCTGCAAAATTTTTTGCGGAAGCAGCTGTTCATTGGCTTCATAGTATTTTCCTAAAACGAACAGTTCCGGCGCCTGTCCTGCAAAAATCTCCTGTCTGTTGAGCAAAGACGACACGCATTTTCCGTCACGGCTTAAATAAACCGTATCCTTCATCGGCAGCACCGGAAGTACGCCGTCATGCCCGTCCAATGCACCAATACTCGCCGTAATCAGTGCTTCTGACAGACACGGACGCGCTGCATCGTGAATCAGCACGGTATCCTGCGCCCCGGCATAAGTTAAAATATCCCGCAGTCCGTTATAAATAGAGAGCTGGCGGTTTTCGCCCGGACTTGAAAAGCCTTTAAATTTTTTGTTTACATCATAAGTTTTTAAGCAGTCTGCAATCGGTCCGCGCCATGCTTCCTGTGCTACAATCTGAATCGCATCAATCTGCGGGTGTAAGGACAAGCGTTCCACGCAATATGATAAAATCATTCTGTTTCCAACTTTGATATACTGCTTTGGCATATCCGCACCGAGCCTGCTGCCGACCCCGCCGGATAAAATCAGTGCTGTGTTCATAGCCGCAAATCCCGGATATCCCGCAAAATTTCACCGTAAGGTCTGTCCTTTCCAAACAGCAGCGTTGTTCCCAGCACAAACCCTTTCATGCCCTTTGGCGCAAATTCTAAGATACGCTCGGCACTGCATGCACCGTCCCAGTACATTTCAAAATCCATGTCTTCTTTCAATGCCAAAAGCTTTGTAATCTTTTTGCCGACATACGGCAGATACATCTGTCCGGCATTTCCGGGATTTACAGACATCACCAAAACCTTTTTTACAATACGCAGCATTTCAAACACCGTTTCAACGGATGTCCCCGGATTAATCGCAATGCCCGGCACCATGCCCGCATCAATAATCGTCTGCAAGGTCGTTGACGGGTGATACTCAGCCTCCGGGTGAATATAGACCGTATCACCTTTTCTTAAATTTTTCAAAAATAAATTAATGTGGTTGTTTGGATGTTCAATCATTAAATGCACATCCAACGGTTTTGTTGCCGCACCGGCAATATAGCGCATATCATTTAGCGACATCGCAAAATTCGGAACGTATCTTCCGTCCATAATATCTATATGAAACGAATCAATTCCGCCTTCCTCTAATGCCCTCACTTCCTGCTCAAGATTGCCATAATTGGCACACATCATTGAGGCTGTTAATTCAAAATGCATTGTGCAGTCCTCCCATATCGTATATCATACTTTTATCTTTCCAGAATATCAATATTGATTCCATTCTAAACTAAATCAGACTTGGCATTTCCGTCATTCTATTAAAAAAAGAATCCTCTACTTTCAAATTCAAGAATGTTTTATCTTCTATGCCAACTCTATGAATCAATGCCAGCAAAACTTCGTCTAATTTCTTATTCTCAATCAACTGACTATCCGGACAGATTTTTAAATAAGTTTTAAAATAATCCAAAATACCATTTTGTGCCTTTTGAAAGCACTCAATATCTGCTTTGCTGCGTGTTTCTTCTGCATAAACCGGACTACCATTCTCATCAAAATATATAACCGATGGCATTGGCGAAGTCAGCATCGTTTCCAGAATATAGTAATCATCAAATATTACGCTGTTTTCCTTTTCACTGTTTTCATAAAATGAAACAATGTCCAAGTTTTTATCATGCATCTGTTCTTCTTCTAAACGCAAAAAATAAAATCCCTTTAAATGTGCATCAACCATGCGGCTCATAAACATCTGACACGTTCCCTTTGCAACAAAATCGAAAAAAGCAATCTCTCCATTATTCGTCTGAAATTGTGCAATATATTTTTGATATCCATCTCTGCAAACCATGGCATGATTGAATATCTCTTGTTCATAACTTATCAGGTTTTCTTTTTCTTCTTTTACCGTTATTCCTAACCGTTTTTGCAATTGTTCTTTTACCGTTCCGCTAAATCGCATTTCTTCAATATACCCAATATCCTGCCTGCTTTGTATCCCCGCCCGAATCGCTGCTGTACGTGATGTTAGAAAATAAATACTTTGATTTTCCCGTACAAATATATCATACATTTTTTTAATTAAATATCCATCTCTGGCGCAAAACCAAATATTTTTAATATTGTACTTTTGAATCTGCTTTTTGAACCATATCACAAAATCACTAATCATTGGTGCGAAGCAAAGATATCCCAGCCAATATGCATCTTTAATCATGATTTTCTTTTCTTCTGTTTCAAATTGAAATGGTGAATTTAATAATTGTGAAACGAACACACCCACTTTAATTCTATCTGCTAATTTCTGCATAAATTCCGACAATCCCAGATATCCCGCTTTTTCTAACAAATCCAGTCCACTATATATTTTATATGCGGATATTCCTGCACGCTCTGCCGACTGAATATCTGATATATCATCATCTCCGATATGCATACAGGATTTCCCCTGCAATTTTTGTTTTAATATTTCAAAAAGTCTTTGTGTTTTTCCGGTATGATATTCACAGGAAGCTATAACTGCTGTATATTGTGTTATTTTACATTTATCCAACAACCGAACCAGCTGTTGCTGTGTATAATACGTATCTGAAACAATATACACCTCTTTTCCACTGTTATATACTCCCGAAACCCACTGACAGACTTCATTACGTGGAATTACCAGCTCATAATCCACCTGCCACTCAAGCTGTGACAATTCCTGTGCAGTCACTCCAGTTACAGCATACTTTTCAAGCATATATGCATATATCTGCTCTAATACCGGTGCTGTCTGCTGTGATAAATACTTTTCACTTTCCAGCCTTCGACTAAAAAAATTCTCAATATGAATTCCACGTTCTTTTAATTTACATTCAACTATTTCAATAACATCCGTAGGATATAGCGTCTTGCGCATAATTAGTGTATCAAATAAATCAATACTTAAAACATCTTTACCTTTCATCTGCTGAACAAGTTCTGCCTTTGTAATTCCAGTTACATTTTTAAAGTCGTATACAACACTTTTTTTCTCGTATAAATCATTTCCTCTGACATCATATACAGCAATTTCATTTTCTTTACAAAATGCCTCAATTTTTCTTGCAATTGCTTTACAGGAACCCGGTCTTGCCACAACCAGAATCAATTTTACATTTTTTTGAACTGTTTCTATTAAAGGAATGATAGACTTACCGTAAAGTTCTCCCTTATCCCGAAAGCTATCTAACAAACCCACAATATGATACTGCGCATCTAATTCATTCAGCACTTTCTCAGTTTCATTACCCAGACCATATATAGCAATATTGGTTTGTTGATATTGTTGTAATATTTGTTCCAGCTTTGACATTTTACCACCCACTATAATAAATCATTTACTGTACCTATCAGCGCTTCTTCAAAAACTCTCATTGAAAAAATTTTTTCATACACGTTTCTCGCCTTTTTCCCCATTTCGCCCAGTCGCTCCGGCTGTCTGATACACATTTCCAGCTGATGTGACAATCCTTTTATATCTTCGCTTCGGAAAACCATTCCATTTTTACCGTCTGTTAAATAAGCTGCCGTTCCCGTCGCATCTGATATAAGACACGGAACCGAATTCATCATTGCTTCTGCTGCAACTGTCGGCATTGGGTCTTGTCTTGACGGACATACCAGCACATCTGCCTTGTTTAAAATTTCATCTATCTGTCTGCGATTGACCGTACCCGTGATAATGACCTCTGGTATTGTCTGAATTTTGTGTTTTATTTGCTGTGCCATAACCGACGAATCCTGACCCACAAAATAAAATACCGCTTTTTCCCTTATTTCTTCCGGTAATAGCAATATTGCCTGCAATAATAAATCCTGCCCTTTTCTTGATTCAATATATCCTATTGTTACAAAGCAGACTCTATCATCATATTTTATCGGATTCTTATGGACGTCCGCTGTATCTTCTACACCATAGACCAGCCAATTCACTGACAAATCCGGTACAATTGTGTGTATAGCCTGTTCTGGCACCGAACCTACAGATAAAACTGTAAGATTCGTTTTATCCATCTGCCTCAGGCACTGCTTATCCACTCCATCATAAAAGAACAAAGAATCATGCAGCCACCAGACTGCCGGTATTGTGCAATCCCTCTCCGATAAAAACACATAGAAATTAATAGTACTGCAAAAAATAAGTGAAAAATGGTTTATCCATTCATTCTCTTTCATGGTTTCAAGCTGAAGGTTCACATCCACCACTACAGAAATCCCTCTGTCCAATAAAATTTTCTTTAACGGACCATCTAACATTGAACCAAATACAACCTGATAGCCATGCTGTATTAAAATCTCAGCCGCATGATAAAGTGCTATTGCCGGCCCCCCAAGTGTCATATCCTGTGATAAGAGCAGGATTTTTTTCTTTGTTATATCCGGTGCAAATATGATCTGTTTTGCATCACCATAATACTGTACCGGCTTTTTTAATCGATGAATATCCAATATCTTATGCAAGTCATAGAAATGATATATTTTATTTTCTTCTACTCCAAGTTCCAGCAGTTGCTGTTTCATGGGCTTCACATAAAAGCTCAGAATAATAATCACATCATATTCCAGTTTCACACCTTCCTGCGGTGATAGTACCCGGATATTGTCTAATACTGTGTTTTGTTTTTCAACTGCATTATCCAGTAATGCCACAACATCTGCTGATTCAAACCATTTTTTATATCGGTTGTAGTAATCTCCCGTGCCAAAAAGCAAGTATTTCATATTCGTTCACCTTTATATTACAGCATATAAAACCATTTCATTATCTGCATTGCTATGTATTTTATAAATATATTTTGTTACAAAAGAACTATCTTATCATTATCTACTCCCCAATTACATAAATCATTTTTTACATTTTCTGATGTTTGTTTTGAATCTATTGCTACAATTACAGCATCATAATCTAATTCTTCTATGTATTCAGGACTATGTATCTTATATTTATCATAAATCTGAGGGTTTTTATCAATCCACCCCACGACCTTACAATAGTCCAATTTTTGCAACTGCCTATAAAATGTCTGTCCTACCCTGCCTGCACCATATAATATAATATTGCTTCCCTGTGGTACTCTATTAAAAGGAAACATATAATCTTCTTCAAATGCAAGATCACCATACCTTATTTTACCTAATCGCACAGAAGCAATATAAAAATAATCCAATTGTTTAATAAGTTGTTCCTTATACTGCGATATGCTAAAAACATCTCTAAGATATGAATATAACTTATAGACTTTATCATAATAATAACAATCGGAAATATACCCCGGTAAAACATTATTCTTGCGTTGTCTGTGAAAATAGTAGCATCTTCCAATAATAGCAATATTTTGTGCATTCAACACCATTGGATATATCACAGCCGCATCTTCACCATAATGAATCTTTAAATCTTTTATAGCTTTTATCTGTGCAATAAATAATTCTCTTTTAATTATTTTGGAACATATACTTGGATCAAGACCATACGATGATTTATACCATAACATCTTAGGAATTATCTCTTTAATCATCTTATTTTTTTCATATAATCCTGCTTTAAATATCCCATTATCATTACGCATATCATTTTCACTATGATATCTAATAATTCCAAAATCAATAATATCTGCCTTCCCCAGATATCCTGATTTTACAATATCACTATAAAGTTCAGTTTTAATCCAGTCATCACCATCAATAAATGAAATATACTGTGTACTTAATGCATTTGCTCCGTTTAACCTAGCCATTATTGGTCCCTGATTACTTTGATGTATAACCCTTACCCTCTTATCCTGTTTTGCAATCCGATCGCATATCGCAGGACTTGCATCTGTTGAACCGTCATCTACAATAACAATATCCAAATTATCATACTCCTGATCTAGAATACTATTTACACACTCCTCAACATAATCTTGAAGATTGTATACTGTAACAACCACTCCAATTTTCTGCATATTCTCATCTTCCTCTTTATTAATTCATCTGTTCAGCCACTGGAATAACATATTTATGAGCCTCTGCCCCATGACAATATCTACACATATCTAAATATCCTTTTTCAGAATATCCATATGTATACTCTAAAATCTGTCTTTTATAATCCTTTTCACTCAGGCTATCAAAGTCAAGATAATCATCTTTTCCGACATTTTTATGTAAATTATCTGCTACTGAACGTGCCATAACGCAATAATATAATTTACTGCCTCGTATTTCCCTGCAAGGTGTTTTACAATTATCAAATATACTTATCAACTGTTCTGGATTATCGCCATTATCCACATATTCAAAACCATAATCCATCCAATGCCCGTGTTCTGGTGTGATATCGTATTCCACACCAAAATCCTCAAGTGTTTTAATTAGAACTTCATATTGTTTTTTTAATCTTTTTATTTGTTCAGAATAATTCGATATTCTTATCAAAACATGATATTTTTTACACATTTCCAACACATCACGCTTTGGTGTTATCGTTCCATTTGTTGTTATACTAAAAATATTGATTTGATTTCTGTATTTTTTTCCAATATATTCGATTATATCCGGTAACTTCTTATATAAAAAAGGTTCCCCTCCTATCAATACAAACTCATTGATTAAATCGACTTTTTCAAAAAAACTATCTGCACTTTTATATGCCATTTCTATACTCATATCTTCAAGCATATTATCCGCAGCATAACATGCATGTGCACATTTTTTACATCTTAGTGTACATCTTTCAGTTAGAACAATTTGACATAACTCAATATATAATTCATTATATGTATACAAATTAATTATAGGATAAATTTCTTTCATAAATCCATCATAAAGATAATAATCCTTATTTTCTATTAATCCTTGTTCATTTAATTGATTCTTAATTTCAATGGTATTTTTTTCAGATGCTGCAATTATAATTATGTTTTTATCTCCTACTTTCAAATATTCTTTAAATGCTATAACTTTCTCACTGCAAAATCCATCTCTTTGTTTTCTATTATCATTATCTATAAATGCCGAAAACTGATTCTTACATTTAAGTTTTTCATAAAGCAATTTTCCAAGTTTTCCGGCTCCATAAATATAAAATTTACTTCTTCCATTAAACTCTAATAGTAATTTATTTGCTATCTCATCTAATTCATGTTCCTTATTTATCAACTTCATTTTCAACCTCTTTTCTGACATATTGAAGGCTTTATAATATTTTTATATCCTCTATTTCGCAATTCTATTTCTATTTCAGATTGAAATTTTGTATCTGTTCCAATTATAAATATGGCATCATTATTTTCATTGAGTTCATTTATCTCATCAACTCTTATACCTGCTAACGTTTGATGATTTCTTTTTTTATTTGTAACAACAATATTATGAATTTTCACATTATTCTGATATAAATAATCATATAAAATAGTTGCCATTTTACCAGCCCCATATATAATATTTTTTTCATTATGTTGCAATTTATCTATAATGTCTTTTGATAGATAAATAACTTCATCACATTTATCTAAGAAAATGTTTTGTATTATTTTTTCTTTACGATTGCCAAACATATTGCATTCATTTATTTCATTTCCATAATGTTTATACTGTTTGTATATATCATATATTCCTTTGATATATTTTCCTATTATTTCATTTTCATCATCCGAAAAACTCTCATCATTTAGCCAGTAAGCACACATATTCATAATACATACTTTTAACGAACCCGATGTCTTATCTCTTTGTGACCACATAATTGAATCTTCTCTCTGTCGATATATATATAGTGAAGTGTTAATATCTATCACTGTATTCGCTTTCATCGCAGCAAGAAAATAAAACAAGACATCCTCATGAATAATTCCTTCATGAAATTGTAAATGATTATTTATAACAAATTCTCTCTTTATAAACTGTCTTACCGATTCTGTTTTATGATTATTGTTTTTTTCATATAAACAAAACAACTGTCTTCCAGTATATTGACCAACATAATCAATATTACTTTCTTCATGTCTTATTAAGAATTTATCCGTATCATTTAGGAATTCCATATTAAAATATACAATATCTGCATCACTTTTTTTTGCATTATTATACAACTTCTTACATGCACCTTTTACAAGCATATCATCAGAATCTACAAATTGTAAATACTCTCCCCTTGCTGCTTTTATTCCGGAATTTCTTGCTGCTGATAACCCCTTATTAGTAGTATGCCTTATAATTTTTATATTGCTATATTTTCGTGCATACTCTTTTAGTATACTCATAGAATTATCCTCAGAACAATCTTCAATACATATAATTTCATAATCAGACATATCCTGTGAAACTAAACTTTCCAAACACTCTGCCAAATATTGTTCCACATTGTATACTGGTACTATAATCGAAATTTTCATATACACAATTCCCTTATTTTATCTCATTAATATCTCTCTATTAAACCACAGTGGATAAATAATCTTTTTATATTTTTCCCCTGCCAAACTAGAAAGTATTTCTTGTTCTTTAAGTTGACTTATCCCAACAATTATAATAGTCTTTTCTTGTTCATATGGATATTCAGATAATGTAATTACTCCCCTGTGATTTTCGTCTTTCTTTGTAATAACTTTAAAATACTCAGTATCTAGTTTTTTTAACATTTTTTCAATACAAAAAGAATATTTCCCTGCTCCTAAAATAACAATATTAAATTTTTTTGCACTATCATATAAAAGATTTTTCACTTCTTCACTTTCTCCACACATACTTCGATATACCCGAATTATCTCAGTTCCTAAATATCCATAACTTTCGACATATTTCAATACTTCGTTTCTTTTATTTATATCAAGTTCCATAATATTTTCTACTACACTATACAAATATGCTTTAATTTTTTGCCACACTAAATTTTCAAATTTTCTACTTGAATAAATATTATATTCGGTTAAAAATTGAACAAATCCTATCTTATGTTTTACAAACTTATAAGGATTTAAAAATGTATCACTTGTCCATGAGCCTTTATGCATATATCTATATACGCTCATAACATTATTGAAATAATATATATCGCCATATGATAAAGCGTATAATTGTATTGGTATATCTCCAACATCACACTTTGGAAATTTATCATCTCCGAAAAACACTTTTCTACGCATTATCAACGAAGATGTTGCAAGATTTATTTGAGGATTTGTGATTATTTCCTCTTTTGTTAGATTTCTATCAATATCTGCAAAACTTATTTCATCAACTCCTTTATTTGAATAATTAATTTTTTTATATGCATGTGTAGTCATCATACAATTATCATGTTCTTCCATGTAATCGACTTGCATCTGTAATTTTTTTGAATCTATCCAATAATCATCACCCTCACACATAGCTACATATTTTCCTGTAATATATTTATGTTGCAACTCATTCAATATTTTAAACCTGTCAGGTGAATTATATGTATTATATGGTGATATATATATATTGAATAATTGAGGATATCTACTTGCATATTCTTGAATACACTCTGATGTCCCATCTGTTGATGCATCATCATATACAAATACCTCGTATTGAAAATTTGTTTTCTGCTTTACAAAGCCTTCCAATGCATCTCGAATATAATCTACATGATTATATGTTAAACAAAATATACTTACTAATTTATCATTCATATCTATTTCTCCACTGCATACAATATCGTTTCTGTAGTAATCGGGGTATAATGTCTTAAATAAAATTTATACCACGGATATTTTTCATGCAAATAATAAGGTATATTCCATAAATCATCTTCTTTATGATAAACACTTATAGCCAGTTTTGGTCTGAATTTATTTATCGTATCATGCGCTCCCTGTAATGCTTCCATTTCTGCTCCCTCTATATCCATTTTGATATATGAAGCTCTTTGACCATCAAGCATTTCATCTATACTAATTGTTTCTATTTTGTTTACGCCCATTTCATCAATATATGATGAACCACTCTCGATAGAATTTGTGAAGTGCAATGTAGTACTATGCGAATATGCTCCTTTTCCAATAATTGTTACTGAATCAATATTTCTTAATTTTATATATTCCTTTGCTACTCTTTGCATTGTGTAATCTGGTTCCATTATGTATATTTTGTCATACGTATTACCGACCCACTCCGCAAATTCTACACTCGTCTGTCCATTATACCCACCAGCATCAATGAAAACCTCATTCTGTTTTGGAAAAAATATTTCACCTATTGGAAAGTATTGCTTATGTGATTTTTCATATATCTCTTTAAGCAAATTCACTTGATTAGACAATCTATATTGAAGCAGGTTGTCATATGTCTGTATTGACTTCTTATCATTAAATAGTCCAGCTACTTTTTTTATTTTCTTTTCATCACGCTGCATCAACTTCTTCATTTTCGCTACATCATATAAGCCTGCACCATACACTGTTCCCTGACACAATATAGTATTATTCGTGTCCTCTAAAATGTCCAATATTTCTCTTAAATACTCAGCATTAGATGTAGACACATATACATATATATTATCCATCTTTTTTACATCTTCAATATGATAGATGGGTAACTCACAAAAAGTTCCACCTGATATTGCATATGAATCCGTGAAGCCTGTTACTTCAACTCCTGCAGCGCATAATTTAATATATAAATCCAACGCTGACTTAGAAAGTCCATATATAATAATCTTGTGATTTAATAAATCAACTTTATGTTCTAATACATTTATATAATTATATTTTTTTACCATATGTTTATTCTCCTACTAATTTTATATATACAATGTCAAAAATTCTTCCAAGTTCAAATCACTATTATATAATAGTTCTTTTTCTTTTAAATATGGAATCCTCTGACTAGCTGTACCACATTTAATTTTTATAAATTGTATGCTTTCATCTTTTTTATTAACACAAACTGTATAATTTGACATTCTATTTGCCAGCCAAAATGTATTACCGTCATCACAATACTTATAAAATTTTGCCCATTCAATGTTATAAAAATTCATATCTAAAGGTTTTGCTATTTCCTTTATATCTCCATTTTTTTTATTAATACTCTTTATTGTTCCTTGTGTTGATGGGAAAACGAATATCTTATTTTCCGTTACCACTATACACACTGTTGTTTGTATAGTGTCATTACTATATATAATTGATTGCGTTTTAAAACTATTGTCATATAAGAAAATATCATTTTGTTTTGTTAATATATAAATTTCGTTCTGATAATTAAATATTCTTTTTATATCAATATTTATTTCAAATTCTTTTACATATTTCCCTTCTGGTAAATTATACACAATGACCTTATTCTCACTTGCAAAATATATGTTCTGACCTATTTTTACAGAATTATTCACCACTATGTCTTTATTACTTTTTAACACAGATATCTCTTTATTTACTGTATTGAAGCAACATATTTTATTAGCTGTTTTTCCAAAAAAATATATGTAATTATCAATTCTATATATTCCTGAAAAACACTCCCAATTTACCATCGCAAATTCAGGTAACTTATAATAAAAGCAATAATTATTTTCGATATTATATTCATATAACAGACTAGCATCCTGTTCTACAAAATAAATACAGTCTTTATAATAAATCATATCATCTACAATTTGTTTAAAATGAAGGTCTTTTAAATTTTGGGGTACAATAACTTTCACCTCATTTAATTTAAAATCATAGTTCATCAAATAACCATCTATTGTAATAAACCATAATTTATTTTCTATTTTAATACATGTATGAAAATTTATATTTTGCATAGTTTTATCCTTTATTTTGAATTTACAATTTAATTCAACATATATAACAAATAGATTTTCTCATCAACTACTTATCTAATCAAGTTATGTTATTTACTAGCCAGCCATTTTCTAATTGTTCTAATATGTGTTCCATTGCATCTCTTATTGAAATATTACTAGTATCAATTTCTATATCTGCTTTAACATGTTTGTCGACTTATTCCCGTAAATTCATTTATATCCCCTTTTCTTGCCCATATAATCAAGTATTTTTTATAAATAAAAAATAATATTCATCCCGTTCCCTATAATTCCATTCCATTTTTTTACATACAAATTCATTCTCAAACATATCTGTTATCAGATCAGATACATAATATGCACTAATGCCATAATCCATATAACCTTTGTCCATAATTTTATCGTCTAACCTTATAAACCTTTCATTTCTAACTTTACTTAAGATTACATATCTTGCATTTTTTAATTGTTTTATAAACTGTGGCATATTTTCAATATAATCAATTACACCGGCAAGATAATACAAATCCACATCTAACTGTGGTAGTTTTTCTTTATTTATATCGCATACAATGGTATCTTTTTTTCTTTTTATATAATCAACTCCATAGTATTTAACTTCCCTCGGTAAAAAATGTTTCAACAAGCATTCTCCACATCCAACGTCCATAACCGATCGTACATCGCTTGGAATTAACCTAGCCAAAATTTCCGCACGTTTTTTCCAACCAGCTTGCTGTCTCACTAAAGCCATGCTATCTTCTTTTTCAAAATCTATCCAGCTTTTATCCTTATATACTTCATAATAAAAGCTGCTATCAAGCTTCCACCCATTAAAAAAATGTTTATTTTCTATCAATCCATACTTTTCTAATTGGTTCTTTATCTCATCATATTTCCTTGTATCATTAATAATTACTACAATGTCTTCTAAATTTTCATTTTTTAGATGCTCATATGCATACACGTGCTTTTTAAGCCCCGTATATCCATATTCCCCCTCACATTCGTCTAAAAAATATACTAATTTTTCAAATCTATCTAATGTGTACAACTTTTTTGCCCACTCGCCTGCTGGACATCCAATTAATTTTTTCATTATCTTTTTTCTCCATATTTATTTTTAAATATATACTCTGCTTGTGCAATATTAGCTACACATTTGTTTATTCTTGTATCACATGACATTATTATGCCTTTATCCTCAACTTCAAGTCCCCCATTGTGCATCTGCACCTCCCATTGTTTTGCCATCTTAAACTCCTCTGATTCTGACCACAACTGTGGTACAGGTAACCAACCTGCAACAAATGCAGTATATAGTCCCCTTGCAGAATACAAATTTGGAATATTAACTTCCATTGCATTCAACAACTTTCTTACATCCGTTTCCAATTGTTCCATTCTCACCACTATCTTTTCTTCTGCCCGTTCAATGATTTGCAATTCCTTTTTTCTTTGTCTATATTTACGTAATGATGTACGCGTAATTTTGATACTATCATTGATTATCTCAGGAGTTGCCAAATATAATGCCTCACTATAACTTACAACATGAATTATTTCAGGATTATAAACATTATATGGATCAATATCATCCATCATCGCTGTCACACTTGCCAATTGAACTTTTGCCTTCTCAATATCTGGCTTAAAATAATCTAATCCAGCCCGAGTCTGAAATATAACTCTAAAATTCTTATCTTCCAATTCTTTAACAAGTTTTAATACAACTCGTGATTTTGCAATATCCTGTATTCCCCATGTACTCCGTGGTGTATTTAACATATTTTGTAAAATAAAACTGGTTACACCGCATTTTTTTGCCATCTTGGCTGCTAAAACTTCTGATAAAATATATGTTACATCATCACATCCCCGAAATGCAAAATGATGCGGAACATTTGCTTCAACCGGTTTATTTGTTAATGCAACATATCTCATTGTATCGATATGCTCATTTAAATTTTGATATAAATTATTAGTTCCTCTACCATCTAATTCATCAAACCACCACAATGAAAGTGCATGCCATGCAATATGTATCGTTCTTTCATACATTTCCGCCATATCTCTAACATTTTTTGTAGCAGAATATGTTCTCACCAGCATTGGGTTCGCTGCCTTCCAAATATCAATATATTCTTTTTCAGAATTAACAGGTACACCACCACCATTAATTTTCCCATTCCAACTTTCACCAAAATTAGACTGCGATAGCTGTGATGAACCTATTGATAAAATATCTAAATATCCCGATTCAGCAAGTGTTTTACACCATTGTAAATACTGTTTTATACAATCTGTTCTCGTCATATCCGGTGAATATGGACCCGAATGTGCCCGGATAAGTGGTTGAAATCCCCCTTTAAAATTGTAATCCAAACGTTTCATTAAAGTGTCTGTTGCTTTCCCATAATCGACATACTGATTTCTCTCTAGTGTTTTTTCTCTTATATAACATTCTTCATCAATAACACTTTGTCCAAATTTTAATATTTCGCGATCATATTTACATCCGGATACAATATGCTCCGGTATTTCATTTACCGGAACTCCCATTACAGTTAATGTTTCTTCTGGTGATTCTCCTCCCTTAAAAGTATGTATCCGTCCTTTATACTCTTTCTCTATTTTTTCACATGCTGGTTTTAATCCAGCAAAATATATACTTTTTACAACCGCCTCAGGACATTCAAAACATCGTTGTTTTTTTAAAATTGCAATGAATCGCCCTGCTATATTTACTGCATCATCAGGATCTAAACGATATGAAATTCCGATATGCTTAATTTGATTCTGCACAACCCAGTCTACGATTATTTTTTTACTTTCTTCACTTTCCAACGATTCCAACGCCTTTTCTTCTTTTGACGTTGCCATAATAACTGTATATCCACAATCTTTTAACAAGGCCGCTGCTGCGTATACTCCCATTGTATGCGCATCTACTAATGTTTTTATCAATCCAAATCTTTCTGTTTTTTGAGCTACCATAATACGTTTTCCTTATTCATTATTAACATATGCCTTTATTACTTCTGGCGAAAAAGTTCTTCCACTTTTTCTAAAATCCGTTTCATACACTGCATTTGCTAAATCAATTATATTGGTAATTTTAGGTGTTGGAACCATCAATTTTTCTCCGACATACTCTATTGGTACTAGTCCATTTGGTACATCCTCTAATATATATCGACTTTCTAAAGATGGCGGTGCATCTATTTCTTTATATGCATAATTATTTTTTATACATTCATATAAATTATTCCCTGTTACATTATAAGTTCTTTTCATCCATTCCTTGACTGACTCTACCGGATACCCCATTTTTTCTGCTACATTCAGTCTTTCACCATCCATTTCTTCTATGTATTTCGCAACTGTTTGTGATATTCCATCATAATAATATTTAAATGCGACTTTACTATTTTCAATCCATCCAATATTCATTAATACCGGTGCACAATGTAATATCATTCCAACATTTGATAAAGAGGTTGTTGCAACAGTTCTTTCAACTGAGAAATATTTTTTTAAAGACTTCGGCATTCTTTGCATTACAACATCCATACAGCAATTCGCTAATCCAGCTATTTTGACGTCATTCTTCATTGCAAAAATTGTAACTTCATTATTTCCTTTTCTTCTACATGTGTATACTATTGTCTGTGTTTCAGCTATTTGCGGTAATTCCATCACATTATTTTTTTTTAATTCCTCAGCAAATTGTATTGCGCCAAATGTTCTTCCCGGATTCAATATAATAATTGTATTTTTATTAACATAAGGTGCTATTTCTTTTGCTATATCTGCATATGCCGTACTTGGAACTGTTACCAAAATGTAATCCGAAATAACTTCCTCAATCTTTTCTGATGCTTTTTCAATTACTGCAATTCCTTCTATAACTCCTGTGCAATATATAATTCTATTTTTTTTTACTTCTTCTATATGCTCTAATGTTCTATTCCACAACGTTACTTTTTCACCATTTAATGCCAAATATGCTGCCATAGCAAGTCCCTGATGGCCACCGCCGCATACAAAATATTTCTGTTTTTCTTTCATTTTCTCATTCCCCGTTATGCCTCAAAACATTCTCTATATGTTATATCGTTTCCCTCCATATCTAGAATTTCTGTTTGTTGCATTAATATATCTCTCTTATTTTTCATTTCCTCTAACGTATCTGCTGCAATCAGGACTCCAACCACTCTATCACCACTAACACACCTCTGACTAATCTCTGCACCTTCTTCTTTATATTGAAAATATTCACATATAACATTATGCTGCTTTAATTCTTCATATCCTTTCAACATTTTAAATATTCCATTATATGCATAAATATAATCCATCTCGTACATTTTTTCAGACATCACGGGCATTATCTCAACATTAGGTGAATTTACTGTAAAATCCGTATATAACTGCATTATATTGATTCCTGTTATATACTCTATAAGTTTATATTTTGTTCCTCCACCCATTCTTGCACTAAATTCCAACACATAAACCTTATTCTCTTTTATTATTGCCTGAATAAGCATCGGACCATTTTTCACCCCAAATGCTTCACAAAGTTTATATGATATTTCATTAATCTGTGTTTTTAAATCCAACGTCATATTTACTGGATAACAACTCTGATATATTGTAAATGAATCTGTATGACTATCCATTTTTTTTGTCTGTGTAACAGATAAAATCTGTGGTATAAAATTTTTAACCCACACGTCTACCGAAATTTCTACCCCATCTAAAAAATTTTCGATTACAATTTTTTTGCTTCTGCTTAATGAAAACGCCTTGTTTATTGCCCGTTTTAATTCCTGTGAATTTTCAACTTTCTGCACTCCTTTTGAACTGTTACAGTCACATGGTTTTACAACATATGGAAAATTATTAAAATTAAAAATTTCTTTTTCTTCCAGTATATCTTCAAACACTCTGTAATCTGCTGAAGATATATTATTTTCCTTAAATTTTTGTTTCATATAAAACTTATTTGTTACACTTTTTGCATGCTTTCCACTTAAATAAAATGGCAATCCCAGTTTTTCCGAAACATTCGCTGCTGTAAGTAGTGCTTGATCTGTACATGCCGTAATAACTATATTAACTTTTTCTCTTTTTGCCAAATTATATATACCATTCTCATCTAATGTGCTGATTTGAAAAAAATAATCTGCTTCTTTTTTTGCCGGCGGATTATCTAAATAATCTGCCAAAAGGACTTCATACTTTTTAGCTTTTAACTCTTTAATTAACGCTATTTGATCATATCCTCCCGCCAGCACAAGAGCCTTTAATCTAACCTCTCCCAATGTTATTTTCTCCCTATTTCAAAAAACATTTTTATATTATATACTTTATAATACACTTTATTTGTTTTATATCTAACTTTTCATATAATGGTAATACTATAACGCCTTTAGATAATCCTCTTGCATTCTCTAAATCATCATTCCGATATTTATTTCTAAAACATGCCTGATCCGCTGTAATCGGATAAAAATACTTCCTTGCGTATATATCATTTTCCTTTAAATAATCATACAACTCATCCCTGTTTCTTCCATATCCCTGTTCCACCAGTATCGGAAAATACGCATAATTATTGGTCGCATTTTCATTCCTATCAAACAATTTTATTCCCGAAATGTCTTTTAATAATTCTGTATAAAGCTCATACCGTTCTTTTCTTGCCTGAATCACTCCATCAATATGCTTCAGATTACACAGTCCCATAATTGCTGAGAATTCATTCATTTTCGCATTGGCACCGACCGAAACAACCAGTTCTTCTCCACGGATTCCGAAATTTTTCAGATTATACAGCTTATCATACATTTTAGGGTCTGAAAACGCCACTGCCCCACCTTCGATGGTATTAAATACCTTTGTAGCATGAAAACTGAATATGGACGCATCACCGTAGCTTCCGATTCCTTTCCCTTTATATTTCACACCAAATGCGTGCGCCGCATCATATATAACCTTTAAGCTGTACTTATCCGCAATTCTTTGAATTTCTTCTACATTGCACACATTTCCATAGACATGCACCGGCAAAATTGCCACTGTATTTTCTGTAATCAGATCTTCTATCTTCGTTTCATCAATTGTTCCATCGCTTAATTTAACATCACAAAATACCGGTTTTAATCTGTTTCTTACAATTGCATGTGTCGTAGAAATAAAGGTAAACGGGGTCGTTATAACTTCTGCCCCCTCCGGAAAATCAAACGCCTGTATCGCAAGTTCCAATGCCATATGTCCATTAACCATTAACGACAATCCCGGCACATCCAGATATTCTTTTAATTCTTTTTCAAGCTGCCGGTGATACGTTCCCATATTTGTAATCCAATGAGAATCCCACAACGGTTTTATCGCCTCTATATATTCTTCATATGACGGCATTGACGGCCTTGTCACTAATATTTTTTCGTCCATATGTGTTTCCCTACAACTATTTCTATATATTTTTAACAGAAGTATATACAATGATAAGAGCTAAATGCAGCAAAAGCCACCCGAACCTAATCATCCGGATGGCTTCATAAATGCTATATATTATTTTCATGCCTCCATGCATAATCAAGATTCATCCTAAATCCTACTTCAATTATAATGAATATATCGGATATAATCGAAAATAATTAACCTTTATGATGGTCAATATATCATTCTCAATCTTATAGTTATTAATTTCATATAGAATTCTTTTAATTTGTTATATACTCCTATGCTTCTTAACTTGTTTAGTCTGGATATTCATACAACTAATTTATATATTCATAATGCCCATTTTTCAATATGTGAATTTAGCTCATCTACTATATAATGAATTTCATTTTTATTGCAATATTTTTTTGCTTTGCAATTAACAAATCCTAAAATTACCTTTGAAAACTCAATAAAATTATCTGCTCTATATTTTGCAATCTTAGATATTCCGTAATCATTTATATACACTTCCTTATTGTCATATATCACCTGAAATACTCGCATTGCTTTGTAAAGATAATGTACAATTTCATATAAGCAGAAATCTTTCATATAATCTTCACTTATACTATCATATTCATCCATATATCCCTTGCATATAAGCAGACAATCGCATGCAATATTATCAAATTTATCGACTTGACTTTCTACAAATTCATCATCATAATAATTAGCTTTTCCTGTTATTTTTTCTTTTTTACCACTTAATATTTTTTGTATAAATCGTGCAAAATGACTTAACATAAAAATCAAAACTATAGTAACTATTATTTCCACAACTATTGTACAAATAATATATTTTGAGGATTCCTCATTAATCAGACTACATATACTCTGAACTGCATCAGCAATTATCAATTCTACTAACGTTGCAATAACATATCCCAACACCTCCGTATTCGAATCACTCATTGATGATTTGATTTCTTTTATATCTCTTCCTATATAAAATCTTAACTGTTCTATATTCTTGTAATCCAACTTATTAAATTTATCTGACATATCTATCTCACTTTTTCATCTATAACCATCAATTTCTCATATACTTCTTCGATTTTCCCACTTTTTTCAGAAGAATTCATTATAGCTGAATACTGCTTGTATATCAATACATCTCTATACATTTCCCCCTTGTATTTAAGCATGTACTTATATATCATAATTTCCGTATTTTTTTGTAACAACAGTTCTATAATTTCTTTTATAATTATATCAATACTATATGGAATTTTGAATACATACCCTTTAACTACACGTACTTTTTTCCGAAGGATTTTTATTTTTGTTTTACTTATTCCTAGATTCTCCGAAATAAAATCCACACCTCTTTTATAATCACTTTCTCTATTATTCTTATTTCCATATACTTTACCAATTATTTCAAGCACCTGAGCCATAACATAATTATAGTATGCTGCTTCTTTTGTTTCTCTAGATATGTATCCGCATTTAAAATATTCTGACCCAAATGCAAATAAATCCGACTTGTCCGTTTTCATTATTTTTTCGATTCTTTCATCATCATCATAATAATTATTCATTTGTGATTATCTCCATTATCATATTCATAATTTTTCTAACCTTATCATCATTAAATTAACGTAAAAAACCTATCTAGTATACATTAACCGCTAACTATTGTCTTTTTATTTTCTAATCTCTGCCAGTAGTAATACTGGTCTTGTGATACATTGTTAAGCTTAAACCATTCAAGTATTTTCATACCACTTGAATGGCATTCTTTTATTATTGCAGCCTACTTTGTCAAATTGTGCTGCGTTTGCAATTCCTTGGGTTTCAATAGTAATAACCTCCTGCCAATTTGTATTAGTTGTTCAATTTGTTAAAGTTATACAAACTGGATATCACTGTTATACCAAATTGGTGAAAGAAAAGAACTCCTCTCGGAGTTCCTAATTAATCATTACTATTCTGCATTTCTTCTATATTGTTCCAGAACAATTTCTAACTTTCTGAAATCACAACAAGTTCTTTTCAAAAAGTCAAAATTATGTGATTTTGTATCATATCGCTGATTAAAAACATTAACCGCTTTTTTCTCAATATTTTCCCAATTTTTTCTTAAATACCGAATTTCATTAGACTCGTATGTATCTGTTTCAGGATCAATGTCCAACGCAGTAATAAGTTTATCCGTAACTGGAATCATATTATTATACAACAGATTAGATATTTCTTTTCCTGAAGTTTCTGTAGCAAAAGTAGTGATAAGAGTGCTTCTCTTTTTCTTTCCATCTTTCTTACGTTCTTCAGTTGTTTGCGATGTTAGTGGAAGCATATATTGCTTATCACCTACTGAAGTAACAATCCCTGCGAATGGTCTATTATTAAACTTAACGCTTACTCTATAATCTTCCTTATGTAAACACTTCAAATATTCCTTATCCACATAATAAAGAATTGGACTATCTTTCTCCTTTAAAAAAGCTGTTTGTAATAAAACAAACAGCTTCTTTCGTCCACTGAAGCAGGACCTCTCTCAAAACAAGTTTCCTTGTTTATTTACATTATATGCTATATTATGAAAACATATACAGCCCGTAAAATTATACAAAAAACAGGCAACTGTTTCACTGCTTTCTTATCAATTACATTTTACTCTGATTCACTCTTATTGTCAACTGTCCTATTAGCGCTTGCACAGCTTCACCTTATTGAAAATTTTATTTTTAATATCTGCACTTTATCCTTATTCTGATTGAACTTATTATTTCTTTATATTATAATCTATGTATCATTTTACTATCGGTTATATATTACAACAAACTCTAAAGGAGAACGACCACATGACTCATTTTTTTGACACTACACGAAATATATATCAGGCACTAAATGATGAAATTTCAAAAGAACTATTTACCGCCCGGCTGAATTATTCTGCAACCGGTGACGTAGGATATGTAAGGGATTTGCCCGCCTGTTATAAGAATTTAAATGCCGATATTCAGGCTTTTGCCAAAAAATTATATAATCCCGGAACCGCCCATCTTGTCATCTTTGGAGCTGGTGCCAATGGCAGGGATTTAGCCGGTACATTTGAAAATCTTCCGTGGTTTTGCTTTATCGATAATTATAGCCAGAATACACGTGATGAAAGAACAAACCTTCCTATTTATTCATTGGAAACATATCAAAATCAATTTGGATTAAACGGAACAAAATATGTTATTGCTGTTTATAAAAAAAGCGCCGTCCAATCCATTTACAGGCAGCTGCTGGATAGCGGTGTATCAGAGGTAAATATTTTAACCATTTCTGACTGGAGAAATAACAGTTCGCAGTATTTTGATGTATTTACACCAAATGAACATGAATCATTTGTAGACTGTGGCTGCTATGACGGCAGCACCGCTTTCCGCTTTGCCGGCTGGTGTGCTGAAGGTGGCATGACCTACGATAAAATATGGAGTTTTGAGCCCGACCCTGCCTCGTTTAAAAAATGTGATAATACACTAAGCAATCTTAAAAATTGTGAATTGCTTCCGTATGGTATATCCAATAAGCACGGTCATGTTTCTTTTATGGCCAACGGCTATGAAAATGCTAAAATTGTAAATGCAGGCAGCAATACAGACAATTTGCAGACTATTGAAGTGATTCGTTTAGATGAATTTTTAAAAGGTGAACGTGTCACATTAATTAAAATGGATATTGAAGGCGCTGAATATGATGCATTAAAGGGCGCCGAATATATTATAAAAACCCAAAAGCCCCGCCTTGCTATATCCATCTACCATGACAAAAACCACATTGTTGACATACCCGCATTACTGCTTTCATTCCGAAGCGATTATAAATTTTATATCCGACATTACAGCTTACTCAGTAATGAAACGGTATTATATGCAGAATAATAGTTCCCATAACCAGAGCTGCCGCTTTAGCAAATATATTTCATAAAGTGGCAGCTTTTCTCAGTCTGGAATGTCCGGACAGACGGTTTCCTCGATTTTGTACGTTTCTTCCCATTCCTTAAAACCTTTTTCTACACCGGGATAGGCACGGAGATTTTTTCAGGATAAACACAAATCATTCCGAACAGGAAGAGGTTGTACATGGATTATCTATTCTGGCATTAAGGCTCTTCCACCTCCATTTTTTTCATCCAATATATTTTGATTTTAATCATAATAATACTTGCTGTTGTAATTCCAATAATGGGAAGCATTATCATAAATACACTGTCTAATCTTTCTAAAAGCATTGCTTTAAAAAATTTTATTGCCATATCATCCCCTCTTTCTAATGCTTGTTCAAATATAGAGTCATCTTGAAAATATAATGCACGTTCGTTTACCGATGGCAAACTTTTTGATAATATGCTTGTAATGTATGTACCTATTGTAAAAATTGCTGCTGTTCCTCCTGATATAGTTTCATTAATCAACACCGCTACTTCACTATTTGAAATTAATGACAAAAATATCCACATAAACAAATAAATTATTGTAAATAGTACAGCCACATTTGCATGAAAACAATACTCATTCATTATTACTGCTAAGACAACGGAATAAATTAAATTATATAAAATACCTGCTATTAACCACTTTAGTACCGAATTTCTCCAACCTACTATACTTTGAAATATTGAAAGCATTACTAGCAGTATTATAACAGTTATTCCCAATGCTGTATATTTAAATGCCATAAAAGCCACTGCAATTACTATAAGTGCAGCATATACTTTTGGTAAATATTTCTGTTTCCCCTCATACCAATTTTCAAACTTGCTAATATGCTTTTGTATAAATATAATTTCCTTAAAAAACGAATTAATTATTTTCATCCAATGTTCTCCTCATATAATATCTTTTAGATTAGGCGTTTGCGAAATACTACAATCTGCGATATGCTTTCGGTTACAAATTATATTGATTTGTCTTTACAAGTACTTTTTTAACTTGAACTCCGTCTGCTCCCCAATCTTCTCACTCACAAGCTCAAATAAATTATCACTTGTTGCAAATAAATTTTTAGAATTTCTACCTATAATCAAATATTGATTCTTATCTTCAAGTGAAATATACTTTCTTGTATCATCATTCAACAATATATCAGCATTATCAATCACGATCAGTTTTCCTGTTGTATCAGCAATAAGTTTCTTAATATCTTTTTAATAATCCTGATAATTAATGCAAACGACATCTGAATTCACCGCCATACATTCTCTCATAAATGAAAAAGAAGCAGTTTTTCCAGTTGCCGATGAACCCGTAAGAATCGTAATATTATTTGTAAAGTCAAAATTAATCACATACGAGGTATGAACCATTGAAAAATGATCCATCACAATTGGCTTACTCTTCATTATTCCACCACTCCTTCAATTCTTCATAATCCGAAATTACTCTCATTCCTCTTTCATCGGATACATTAACCACATTCATCTCAAAGGGTATCACTGCATAATGTCATATTCTTTATTTAATGGCTGTCCTTTTCTACATGCACACACAAAATCAAGCCATTTCTCATTCTCTTTTTCAAAAGATAATACCTTAAAATCATCCCATACTTCAGATAATTCATAAACATTAACTATTGCATTCTTTTCCTGTCTCATACCCTTTCGAACCGCCCATTTCTTTGCCTGATTTTCGAAAGTTGTAATATAAAATCCTCGACCAAAATCCAGATACTTTTTCGAATGTACTACGTCCGGATTTTCTATAATTTCTGTTGTTCCACGATATACAATCATACATTAACTCCTTTTTCTCTCACATAATCGGTAATATCTTCTACCAAATATTCCTTTCCCTGTGTATGAAGAACATCGTAACATTTAATAATATAGTTATCCAAAATTCCAGTTGAATTTAATATTTTATACACTTTGGCTGGAGACATCTTCCACTTATCCGCAAGACTATACAACATGAATATTGAAAAGCTCAATTCTTTTTTCTCACACATAATCACTACCAACCTTCCTGTCATATTTATATTTAGATTATAACAAGTATTTTATGTTCATACACTATATTTTTCAATTATTATCAAAAAAGTAGGCGATGAAAAGTCACAAAACCTCTTCATCCACCCACATACCACAAAATACCACCTGTTTTATGAGCCATCTGTTAGTTCTGTATTCATCCACATATGCCGGAATACTCCTTCGCGTGTAATATAGTCTATCTCTTTCCCCTTGCCTCCGGGCTAGGTAAATCCTGCACTTTGCGATTATATGTTCCGTGATATTTTTCTGTGATACAGTGGCACTTTGAACACTTGCAATTGCTGGATATCGACTTCATCCGCAAACGCTGGCAGACAATAGAATTAGAAAAAGCTGTTGATAAAATTCATAACAAGCAGCAGGATTAAAATAAGCACCTTCAGAAAGATATGCTTCTTTCCGTTGGTGCTTTGTTTATTATAATCCTAAGTATTCACTTGGCAGAATTGCCTTTATGTCTGATACTGAATAATCCGATACATTTCTTGTCACAATATATTCTGCTCCATAACTTTTTGCACATTCCATTTGTAAGCAATCCTCAAAATCAGAGAACTCCTCATTTGCAAGACCAGATAATAATTTTGCTTTGTCTATGCCCTCTACATCAAAAATCGTGCATAGGTTTGATAATATTTCTCTTCTTTCCTTTGCAGTATAATCTTTCCTTAATATAAAGAACATATTAGAAATAGAATGCGCTGCAATGCAACCTTTTGTATTTTCCTCGGTACATGACGAGATTACTTTCTTTGCATCCTCAAAGAATGGTTCTCTTTCAAGAAGATAATCAAGTAATACATTGGTATCAATCAGAATTTTACCTACCATATTTATCTTCCCTGTAAGATGCTAATTCTGCATCATCATCGGTAACAGTCCCCTTTTTGCGTAACTGCTCTAATCTTGCAAAAGCATCTTTCCTTTCCTTATTAGAATCATTATATAATCCATTTACACCCTGCATAATCTGAATTACAAAGGATAGCTTATCTTCTGGTATTTTTTCCAGTTCCATTATTGCACTCTGTCTTAATGCTGTCATAGGTCATACCTCCTTTAAATTTTCGGATGAAATCGTCGTTTCTTTATATGCTATTATTTTGCATTTTTGTAGCGATTTTCATAAGATAACTCTAGGTTTAACTCTACTTCCCAATCAATTATGTCCTGTGGCTGGCATTGTAAAAGCTGGCATATATCCTTTTTGCCTTATAACACAAGTTGTTATACCTTTATCATCCAACTTCTTCATCAATTTATTATAATTTATCATTAACATTCTTCGTTCAAATAATATACATTATCTTTTGTGTATATTATAACACTTCTTTCCCTAATTTTCAATTAGCATTAGAAGAAGTTGCTGCACCTCAACCAATGCCGGTTACAGTTCACACCCCTTCATAAGCCATTATAAAAGTGCCGAAAATGAAAAAATTTTTCTTGTGGATAACCCTTGACAGGATTGAAAATGAAGTTAATCATTTCCAATCCTGTTTTTTAGTTACTGCATTTCACATAATTTCTAGCATTAAAACCTGAACGTGTGAACAGTAATCAACAATCCTCTGCTGTATGCTGAATTGGCTTGTAAACCTAATGGATTACAGGATTATGTGGATGCTATGAATGAATTCAACTAAATTTGCATAACATCTCTATACCTTAAATTATTCTCCGGCTTTCTTTCGAGTTTTTCTCTGAGATAACTCGAAAGAAACTCGAAGCATTAACATAGATTGATAATATACCATCTTGCTTGTGACATTAATCTTGCCAATGCTTTGCACTCGACTAAACTCTTGGCTATTCTTGACCAAAAAATATATGTATTTATTCCTTGGTCAAGAGATATCATTCTGAATTTATTGCAATGTCACGCACATCAACAAAAAATTTTCATTATCCAAATAAATGTCCAGCGACGGCTTAATAAATAATCATCATTGTATCTGTTCATATGTCTGTGTTTTATAACAAGTTTTAATTGAGTTTTCTATTGAGTTTTATTTTACCCAAAACTCAATTATCACTCAATCCATCAAATATAACATATCTAGCTGCCGGGCCTTTGCCATTTAAGCTAATTAACTTCTCACTTCTCATCTTGTCAATAACACTTCTTGCCTGTTGTTTAGTAAATCCACACATTTCCTGTATTTTAGCAGATGTTATCTGGTCATTCGTCTGTAAATACTCTAAAATCATATTTTTAGCCTTGATATACTGGACTGTTTTATCTCTTGTATATTCCACATCTGACTTTAATGCTTCATAAACCTTAGCTGTCAGCATGTATTCCTTTCCAACAATCTCTATTAATCCACTATTAATCAGTTCATTACATGATTTTTTCGTTTCATCTAGAGATTTTTGGACTTTTCTCGACAACTCTGATAACTGTTCCTTTCTGTTATCTAAAAGATCTCTTAATATCATCATCTCAGCCAAAGACATAATTTTACTATTTTTATCTTGTACTTCTGTAATAAACTTAACAAATTCAGTATTATCTATTGCACTAAATATTGTAAGTGAAACTGCATCATTAAATGATCTATATCTTGGATATGGCTTACCCATTGAAACCATGTCCTTATAAATAATATCTACTCCCTGACCTGTCCTCTGGACATACTTCAAATTTTGAAGTGTCTCCGCTATTAGTTTATTTCTAGGAATCGATGGATGAGTTATAATATTATCCTCTGTAATTCCATCAAGGAATCCGCCTGGATTTTCAATAACTATTCGATCCGGATATTGTTTTACATAAACCGCAGCATTACTCTGGTAGTCTCTATGAGACAACGCATTAAGCAATGCTTCCTGAAATACCCTTTCAGGAAAATCCTCAACTTCAAGTCTGAATAATCCTACCTGAATATTCTCTATCTTACTGTATGCCTGTACCCGCTCTGTCAACTTGTCTATAACGCTTATCAACGGCAACTTCAAATCTAGCCTTGCATCATATTCCTCCAAATTATCGGCTGAATAGTGGTGGAACGGTTCTATCATAAATTCCCTCTATAATTCGTTGTCCATCATAGTTTCTATCACATCCTGTAACCACAACCGGATTATCTTCTACTCCAAAATAAACAGTTCCGCCCTTGCTATTTGCAAATGCTATCAATTCATCAACCGCAAGCGATATAATTTCTTTCATATTTCTTGCATTTATCCAAGACTTAAATTCAACTGTATCTGTTTCCTTTTTATGTAATATTTCTTTAAATTCTTGTTGAGTCATTTACATTTCACCTTCCTTCTCTATCATTATCTCCAAATGTGATCTCCATCAATTCACCTGCTATCTCTTTACTCATGACTCTCATAATACTGTCATCAACTTTATCCTTCGCCAGCAGATTAATATTTCCATACCATACTACTTCCTGGTCAATAACCACAAACCGGTCGCAATATTCTTCTACTGTTTTTATATAAAAGCCAGCTTTACGCATATCTTCATGCAGCTGCATCCAATATGCTGCATCACCAAATCCATATGAATCGTAAGTCCATGTAACTATTGTAATCTGAACTCCTGCCTCCTGTTTTTCCTTTAGCATGCCGATTAATTCATAAACTTTTTGTCCGCTGATGGCAGGACTGGAAATGATTATATTTTTATTGGCATCATGCAAATCATTATGGAAAACTTCTATATAATTATCTCCCTCATATATTGCATTAACCACCTGTTTATCAGACTTCAAACCACTAGAAAGCTCGTAGCCAATCTGTTTATATGCTTTCAGCCGCTTCATATACATATTATCAAACATTGGGATATGATTATCCACATAATCATATATTATCACATTTTCTTTACCTGCATAATCACGATTCAATCGTCCTGCATACTGTTCAACTACCCCACGGAATGATACAGGTGTTGCCATAAAAAGTGTATCCAGTCTTGGAAAATCAAAGCCTTCTCCTACCAAAGAACCTGTCGCTACTAATATCATAGACTCATCATTATTAACCTGACGCATCTGCTCAAGAATTTTCCTATGTTCCTTTTTAGAATTATTACCAGTCATAAGAAACACATAATCAGCATAGCTTTTTAATCGCTCGTACAATTTTTCTGAATGATCTTTGTATCGTGACAAAACAACCGGAGTACGACCTGCTAATACACAGTTCTTCACATCCTCAATAATCTGCTCATCCCTCACATCATTATTGTGAATAATCTCATATGCTTCATTAGGATGCATCTTTCCTGTTATCACACCTCTTGGCGGTACAGTCCTGGTAAAGCGTGGATAAACAAGATGCTGTATCCCCTGATCTTTTGCCTTTTCCTTTGCAGTATAACTATATCTTATAGGTCCGATTAGCATATAATTGATTTTTTCCAGTCCATCTCCTCTTTTCGGAGTTGCTGTCACACCATACACATACTTTGCTTTCGCTTCTTTTAAAACACTTGCTATTGTTTCAGATGCAGAATGATGACATTCATCAACCAGCACGAGTCCATATTCATTCAACATCTTATGATACTCACCCTTTTTGCACAATGAACCTGCCATAGCAATATCTATAATTCCAGTCATTGAATCATGTGCTCCCTGCAGAGTTCCAATCAGACTTTTTCTTTTCCGTACTCTCCCTGTCTTAGTTTCATAGGTTGGAAGTTCCTCATTAATATTTAAGAATTTCCCCAATGCCTCTTTCCACTGCTCTATCAATGCTGATGATTCCAATATAATCAATGTATTCACTTTCTTTTGTGCAATTATCGCACTGCTAACCACAGTTTTACCAAATGCAGTTGCAGCATGAAGTATTCCGTTATCGTATTTCATCAGCTCTTTTAATGCCTGATCCTGTTCAGGACGCAGTTCACCTATAAAATCCACATTAATATTTCTTCCCTGCTGACGCTCATCCTCAACTTCATAATCAATATCTGCCTGCCTTGCCAGTTTCAGAAGTTCATCCTGCAGCCCTCTTGGTATCTGTATATATCCACTGAGATGGTCTTTTCCTAGATAAATCCATCTTGGAGTATCATAATTTGATGTTCCTATTGCCTGATTTTTATAGAAAATCGGATTACTGATTGCTGCCATTCTACGGATTTTATTCTGAATAGAAGCTTTCAAATTCGTATTGTCCACATATATTCCATTTGATAATGTAATATGTATCTTCCCATCTACATCATTTTTATTAAAATGCTGCATTCTATTCCATGGTTTTTCCCTATCACTTTCGTCATCATCTGCGACAATATCATCAATAGAATTTGACCATTCTTTTATTTTTTCTTCTAAAAATTCCTGTGATAATCTTGGCTTGCTAAATAATATTCTCCATTGATCAGGATATGCATTCCATTTGCCATCAATAAACGCACTATTTCCATCCTGCAAAGCTTTCCCCTGCAATGGTAATGCAATCAGATTGCCAAGCGCACTATTATCCTGTAATGAATCCTGCGCAGGTAACATTCTGTCATAATATTTAAAAGATTTTAAATTAACCTGTTCTGCACCCTTATCAAGCAATGCAAATCCAAATTTTCTTACCAATGAAGCAGCTATCTGTTTATCAAAGAATATCCATATATGTGCACCTTTGCCAGACCTCGAACGTTCCACTAATGGATCTATTCCATTCAACACACAAATTTCTCTCATTGCCTCAACTTCTTCAATCCATGTATCATCAACATTTGCAAAATCTTTTTCCTCTGCCCCTTTATCATGATTATCAAAATCAAATATCATAAACCTGCATGTTCCATTATTAAAAAGAGGATAAACGCCTATTACATCAGATGCATTATAAGCATTTCCCTTCAAATGATTTAATATATCGTATTTTGTTATTGGCTTATAAGAACGACTCTTACAATCTTTGCAATTAATTCCATCTTTTATCTTCCTATGACATACACTTGTCCAGAAATTATTACACTGCGGATAGTATGCTGCCTTGCCAGTTTCTTTGTTAACACTACGTTTAGCATAAACGTCCTGTCTGCCCCAAAACATTCCAAAAAACTGGTTTGCCACATTTTCTGTTATTACCTGTGGATGAAGGATTCTTTTGCCTTGTTCCGGATCAAAAGCTTCTTTACTATCACTTTGCCTAAACATCGATAATTCTTTATGGTATGACAATCCTGCTTTATTCAATATATTTTTCAATATCTGGTTTTCCAGTTGCAGGTCATTCAACTTTTTCTGAAGTTGTGATATGTTTTCTATTGAATCACGCATATTGACATACCTCCTGTTTTTATCTATTGAAAAAATGTTTCATTGTCTCTTGCAAATCTTCGCTAAAATCTTCCAAGTCATCCATAGTTATTGCTCCCTCATTCAGTAGTTCCAGCATAATGTAAAACTGATTGGATCTGCTCATTTCGCATTGTACACCACAATCCTTTTTATCCAAACTGAGTAATTTTATCTTACATCAGTTTGAAGGTTTACACAAACTTTGAGATACTCCCATCAATGATGATTATAATAGCTCGTATATATTTACAATCTGTTTCTTTGTCATCTTATACTGTTTCCACTTTGATTTCATATCATCAATTTGTTCTTTTAAAATGACATTGTCCCTCTTCATTTGCATAATCTCACATATAATTTCAACAAAATCATTTGCATCAGATACTTTAATCAAAATTTTTTTTATGTCTCGTAATTTTTGTACCGTAAGCAAAATTTCTGAACTATGTTTTTCCTCTACTGCCTGCTGCATAGACTGTTCTAAATTTAACGCTTTTTTCCCGATCTTCTTCGAGAAAATTGTTTGTCCGTATGCCGTTTTCCATACACATACCTTTACATACATGTCTGCTCGTTTCGGTTTATCTTCTCTAATCTCCTTTAGTGTTATCTCTCCAAACGGAAGACACTCTATACTTTCTCCTATTTCCAATGTCGCCATTTTCTCATTATTAAATAGCTTATATTGTTTATCACTATTGAGAAAATCGCACTTTTCATCCAACATTTGCTCTACAAGGTATTCAAATAATGAATAATCTTGTACTCCTCTTAGCTCTATCGGAATCCAATCTCTGCCGTTTAGAGCTCCCACCAATCCACCAACCATTGACGCCAATGTATCCGTATCCGCATTACTTAAATTAGCAGTCTCGTATATTGCCATTGTAGGATCATCCGCATACTTAGAAAACAAATAGATTGAAATTACCGCCGAAATATTCCCCGCGCCATTAATTCTCGAATTATAACATCCCAATTTTTGAAGAGTATCATCTCCTAAATCCAAAATACCTTGACTTAACGCTTCTTTTGCTATTTTTAAATAATCTATCGTTTCTAATACACATTCATTCCATATTTGATCATAATCATATTGCGCATATCTTTCAGCTACACCTTTCCATATAGCAATATTATTCACTTCTGGCAACTCTCTCCATTGTCTCTCTTCTATTAATACATCTATCAATTCTCCATAACTTAATACTCCATCCTGTTGCATCAATGTTCTCACTGCCATTGCATATAACATAGCTCCTATTAATGCTCGCGGATGTCCATGAGTATACATTCCATTTAAAACAACCTGTGCCATGATTTTTTCAATATTTTCTTCATTCTTAAATATATGTGGAGCGATTCTCATTGCAACTCCATTTCCACCAGCCATAAAGTAATCCTTTATTTCTAGCGGCGAATTGGTTTTCTCATCCCACGGAGATATATTGTTGGCCCACTTTTGTGCAGCCCTCTTGGTCGCTCCGCCACCTCCTCTTTCATACTTCAACCATGCTGGTAATTCTGCTTGGCGAAAAAAATCACTCCACTGTCGTCCTCTTAACAAACTTCTAGCTGTAGCAATAATTAATTGTGTATCATCACTATATTCACCCGCACAAATTTTTTCCTCATGCGGCCAGTATTTTCCACCTGCACGGCGATTCCACTCCACATATGTTTTTATACTATTTCTATTCTTTCTAATATTTTTACTATTTTGTTCATTCGGCCATCCCAATGCATCACCTATTGCTGCTCCAATTAATGCCCCTGTATATTTTTCCTTTTTAGAACAACTCATTTTCTTCCTCCCTGTACGGTTTTACTACTGGTTCTACTCCACATCTTATTTTTCCACTTGTTGATACATCAAACAATTCTGGTGAAATAAATACATCTATTTTAGGGAATCCCATTACCTTCCATTCGACTATTTTTTGTCTTGCAATTTTCTCATTTTCAAATACAATTCCTTTAATCATGGATACCGGAATACTCTCATAAACTAACACTTCTGCTTGATCATCCGTAGGTGCATTTTGTAACATGTCTATTGTCCTATTTTGTTTTCCTACATTTGCTGAAAACATTTCTCGAAATGCCTCTGCCCCTTTATAAATATATTCGCCATAGCGAGTGGCTGCATTAACCTTACAAAATTGTGTTGTTTCAATAGTCGCAACTATAGGATCAATAAACAGGATTGCCCAATCAGAAAATATAGGGTTATTATCTTTTACTCTACGTAAATACCACCAATTAGGATATTGGACAGAACAATTAATATAATCCGTTTTTTTATCCAAACGTAATTTATCATTTTGAAGCAAAATATCTTCATTTATAAAATCAACAGCTTTAACACCCTCATTATTATTCAATATATGTAAAAGTATATTTGTATGAACAAAATGACACAATCTAGTTATGTTTCTTTTTCTAATTTCTTCATATATTTCAACTATCATTTTAATTTCCTCTCATCATACAACGATTCATCCACTTCTAACAACAGTTCTGTTTTTTCCTCAGTATACGATAATATTAATCCCCTTTTCGCTCTTGTTATGGCTACATATAATAATTTTGCTTCTTCCTTTAGAGCTTCATCTCTACTCTCATTTGCCAAAACTCTTTCTTTCGATGGCAGATATTTCATGGAACAAAAAGGTAAAAATACCATATCGAATTCTAAGCCCTTAGCTGAATGAAAAGTTCCTATTGAGATTTTTGCGTTTAAATCCAATATTTCCATCCGATTTTTCAAAGTTTGCGGAATAATCTTTTTTGTTCGCAGCTTTTTCTCTACTAAATTAACTAGTTCGCGATTTCTGACTAAAATTGCAATACTTTGATTTCCACACATTCTTATTGCAGCCTCTACTATCCACTCTAACTCCGTCTCTTCATCTTTACATTTTACAATTGCCGGTAATGGAGACGACGCTGTAGGTAATACCGGTTCAACCAAATCCTGCTTATCTTCAAAATATTTTGATTTTGAAATGGCTACTGCAAACCGGGCAATTTCTTTACTATTTCTATAATTACGGTCGAAATACCATATCTTATTTTTTACTATTTTTAATCCGGCTTCTCTCCACGACAATCGCGATCCATAAATTTGTTGTGCAACATCTCCAAAAAAAGTAAATGTTCCATTCTCCGGAATAGCTTTAATAAGTGACTTGATCATTATAGGAGATAAATCCTGTCCTTCATCCACTATAATATGCTTATACATTCTTTTCTCCGTGTCATTGTCTAGTTCTTCATATACTGTTTGTGCTATATCTTCCCAGTCATATAAATAGCCTTCCTCTTTTCTTACTTCAAGATATGCTTTATATACTTGAAAAAAGTATTTCCTATTTTCTCTTATTATTCGTGTATCAAATCGTCCAACACGTTCAACTTTCTCATACTCATCAAGCGTTTTTATTCCCATTTTTTCTATCCAATTTATCTCTTCAAGAAAAACTTCGTCTGCTCTTTTTAGTGTACTATTAGTTCCATTCGCTGCTTTCACATTTTGCAATGCTCTTCTTACAAATAGTTGTTTTTTATTATCGCCATCTTCCATTCCCGAAACTATACCATTCCATCTCGGCATCTTGTTCCTATGCGCTAAATATCCTCTTGCAAACTTGTGGTAATTTCTAACATCAATGTTTCTCGGTATTTCTGAGCCAACTATAGCCTCTAAATATTTAACAAGTGTCGTATTAAAGGTAACTAACATCACTTTTTCCCTATCGTCCAAAGCAGCAAGATAAATTGTTCTATAAATTGCTAAAGTTGTTTTTCCACTGCCAGCTGTACCCAAAACAACATTATGCCCTTCTGGTTTTAAATCTAATACCTCTAATTGTTTCCCTTTCAGCTGTGGTAATGCCATATTTTTCCTCCATATATCTTTTCATACCATCTGTACCGACCGGCACAGGACAATCCTCTATTTTATACTGAATTAGCTTGCAAATCCTATATCTACACACTCACCTTCTCAATCCTGCACTCATGCTTCTTAAACTCTCCGTTTTCCTCTTTACCAGAAACATAATTAACCCCAACAAGAACAACTTCACCTGAATACCCTTTAAGGCTTTGTACATATTGTTTTTGCTTAATCTGATCTATCGCCGCACTGACTGTTTTATTCCATTTCAATTCCACTACGATTGCCGGTTTATTAACATTATTTCTTGGTATGAATACCATATCTGCATATCCCTTGCCGCCTGCAAGTTCGCGATAAATTAAATAATCCTTTTTTGCCGAATAATATGCAAGCGATATCACACACGCCAGTGCATTTTCATCATTATATTTTAATATGGATGTATTCTCCTGATGTGCCTGCTCTATCATTGAAGCTGTCTTTTCCTCATCGCCTTCTAATGTAGCCGAAAGCAACTCATCCGAGCTTCGAATTGCGTCCATAACCGGTTCCCAGCCCCCGTCTTCAATACAGTTGATAAATTCCTTCTGTACCTCTTGATTTGGTATTGTAACCTTCTGATTATAGAAATCATATGTGAGATATCCCAGATGTACAAGCAGTGTCAATACATCATCGGCACTCTCAAGCGTAGTCATATCATTTTGAAATTTATCCGGATTGACAGGAACACTTTCTCCCGCTATCAGTCTTGTTACAAGTGCTTTAAGATTATACATATCTAGCTGTATATACTTTTTTAAAGCTTCATAAGTTTCCGTCTTCGTCCAATAGCTGTCAAAATCATGTCCAAGAAGTGACATAACAACGGATCTTGGATTATATATCTGGATACCTTTCAGCTCATATCCGTCATACCACTGCTTCATTTTTTCATATGGCATATCATACCGGACACATAATTCTTTTACTTCTTCTTCAGTGAATCCGGTAAATTCTGCCAGTTCACGCTGATTTGTCATGGAATACTCATCAAACATATTTAATGCTGAATGTTCGCCGTATTTCTTAATCGGCAGGATACCTGTCATGTATGCTAATGCAACATAGGACTTCCCCTTTATAAAAAATCTCAAAAAATCTAGATATTTCTTCTGTTCCTCAATATTATCCGGATATTTTCTGAATATGCAGTCCCATTCATCTATGATAATTATAAAGGGCTGCTTCTTTTCACTGTATACAGTTTCAAGAACATCTACAAGATCGTTCCAGTCAAAGCAGTCAACATCCGAATATTCTTTCTTAATATCCCACAGTAACCTTCTTTGCAGATAGTCTATTAAGTCATCCATCGAATCTGCTCTGCTTAAAAAATCAATCATATTAATATGAATTACATTGTACTTATTAAGATGTTCGTCATAATCTTGCTCCTTTGCTATTTTAAGCCCTTCAAACAATTCTTTTGACGCACAGCCTTTGCTGTAATATGCGGCAAGCATATTTGCAGCCATTGACTTTCCAAAACGTCGCGGACGGCTTACGCATATATTTTTATGTTCACCGCATAGAACGGAATTGGTGAATTTTAACAATTCCGTTTTATCAACATATATTTTAGAATTTATTACCGCGTTGTAAAATTCATCATTTCCCGGATTCAGATATATTCCCATTATCTACGCCGCCTCCCTTTATACTGTACATAATAGCGTTATTCTGATATTATCATACCATATTAAACTCATTTCTTTGACCGATATTTTTTTGATAATTCTACATTTCACTAGTCGTATAGCGGCATTCCGGAAAATTACTGCATCCATAAAATTCACTTCCGGATTTATGATTATACCTTAAAACTAATTTTCCATTGCATAAAGGACAATGATGTTCATTTTTTTGCAATTCTATATCCTCAGATGCCGGATTTATTTCGCATCCAATAATTTTTCGTGCCCTATCTACTACTTTTGAAGATGCCCACACATCTTTATCACCAATAAAATACACCCTGTATTTTGCACGGGTAGCTGCAACATTTACAATATTGCTGTTGACCCAGCGTACAGCACCCTTGGAATTTTTATCACATCCTAATAAAACAATTACCTCATCTGCTTCCTTTCCTTGAAACGTATGTACTGTTCCAACTCTTTTTTTGTCCGTATCCTCAATCCATTCCAAAACTTTATTTTTCATACCGCCATATTTTCTAATCAAATCGGATTCCTGAATTTCAGTAATCATCTCCTTAACCACGGATTTAAATGGAGATATGATAAATAAATTGGGACTGTCTGATACCGAAAATGCCTTTTCTAATATCTTTAAAACAATTTCACCCTGTTTTTCAACAAAATGATTCTTTGCCTCTGTATCTTTTTCCAATCCCTTTACATCAATCCAGCATGACTGTTTGTAACAAAAGTTCTTTTCTTTTTCCGGATTGGGTAGAAGCGTTTTTTGTTTCATTGTATTATTGTAGGAAATTTCATTAGAGATGTCATACATAGGACTGATACATCTTCTATGAACATTCAATGGGCAGCCTATCCATATTTTTTCCGTATCTTTTCCTAAATAAGTGCCATATAAATTGATTGAATCCGCAAATACCTGAACCGAATTTGATTTATTTTTATATGCCCGTAAATCCTCCGGCACTATTACATCTTTAAGCAAATCAACTTCATCCGTTACAACCGGTTCAATCTGTTTCGGATCGCCTACCACAATACATTTTCTACAGCGGAACATTGCCCCTAATGCCATCTGCGGCGATGCCTGTCCTGCTTCATCTATTACCAATGTTCCAAGCACTTCAGGACTTTTTATATCTTTTAAAAATGACTGAACTGATGCAAATGTAGTTGAAATCACTGGTGTAATCAAAAATACTGTCTGAAGAAGCGTTGCAAATGCTTTTTCCCGATCGCGCCAATCCATACTGGTTGCCGTTTCTGTACTCCAGCCCCAGGCTACCAGAAGATTCTTAACATTATGCATACAGCATTTTGAAGATAATACAAATTCTTTATTTAAGACACATGCATCATAAAACAATTTTTCCCGTTCTCTGTTATATTTGTGAGAAAACCACGGATTTGTAATCTGCGCCTCCGTTGATTGTAAATTATCTTCTGATAAATATTTATGAAGAAATTCCTCATCTAACGGAATTATTTTATTATCTTTCACGCTAAACCGTTGTAAGCACTGCTCATAATATTCTTTTTCAGCCTCTATTTTCTGCTTTTGTTCCATTATTCTATTGACATCTGTCTTAAATCTATCCAGTTCATCAGCACTTCGAATTTTTTCTGCATTTTTCCTTTCAATATCTGCTTGTAGTTTTTTTAGTTTTTCTACCTTTCTGACATATTCATCCTTTCCTTGTTCTATTTTCAAATCCCGCATCGTCTTTTTACCAAATAACTTTTTAATTCTGTCATTCCACGTTCTGCTATCTTCTAAATCAATAATTGCTTCCTGTTTTTCAGAAACTTCTTTTTGCAATTCTATTTTTTCATTATCTAAACATTTGTATTGAGCAAGAAAGCTCTCATATGCCTGCGACATTTCTTCTAACTTTTTATTACACTGTGCTATTTTCAAATCATATTCTTCCGGTGTCGGCATATTTGATATTGCTGTCTCATAATTGCAAAAAAGCTCCACCTCATCTCTCAACTTTTCTACTTTCGCTAACTGTTCCTGAAATTCCTCTCGTGCTTTTAAATATTTTTCTTTATAAATATTTCTTTTTTCAATAATATTATTTTTTAAGAAAGGTTCCAAAACAATTCTACAATACTTATCAACATTTTTTAATTTTCCCAAAGGTGCCGAAATCATTCCCCACGCATCTATAGAATCTATCATATGTCTGGCATATTGTGTAAAATAAATATCCTCTTCACTATCTTCCTTAATCTCTTCTTTAGATTCTACGCTAAATAGCTCCCTGATTTTCATTAATCCAGCTGATACTTCCTCGCAGTCATCTTCTTCTGACTTCAAACTACCAATGATTCCTTTTCCATTCGGCAGTTCCATTGTAATATTCTCTACAGCTGCATTATTACATGAAGCTACAAGGATTCCATATTCATTTATTTTATCATTTTTCAATCTATAATAATACGGTGCATATTTGTCATATCCTTTACTCCCCGCAATATCTCCATATTCAAATGAACATCTTTCAAACAAATCATCTGCATCTTCACATTCTGCTAACAACTTTGCCCGTTCAACAATATTATTTGCCACAATTTCTTTCAGCATCGTTGTCTTCCCCGTTCCCGGAGGTCCATTTACCGAAAAGACTTTGCAATTCTCATCACCTGTGAACAAATTTACTGCTGCCTGCTGCATCAATGCCGGCATATATCTTGACGGCCACTTTCCCAGTGGAGCTCTTCCAATATCCAAATTCTTTTGAAAAAAATCTTTTAATTCTTTCTTTTCTGCCTGGGGACTAATATCTATCCGCTTTTTCTTTTCAATTCCGTCTAAATATAAAGCATATATATAGTTTAAAACCATGTCTTCATATTCCGTATTTCCAAAACAGCCTTCTCTGAATTTTTCCTGAAACAGTTCTAAATCTTTAAAGATAAAACTTCTCCACAAACAGCTATAATCCGTTTCGTATGCTTCCTTCTGTTTCTCTTCAATACTGCAATAACGCTGATAAATCAGCTTTCCATTCATTTCATACGATTCATTTTTAAAATATTGATTAATATATTTATCATAAAACGCTTTATAAATTTTATTTATATCGCTAACAGAAAGTTTTTCCTTATTGAAAAACTGATTTTCAAATTCTTTTATAAAAGTTCTGTAATTCTGATATGAAATTGCCCGGTCCAATTCTTTTATTCCCTGCTTTTTCATTACATCTATTGCCCACAGCACCGGCGACACTGATAAGCTTCCCCTCACATATGCACCGTCTGTTGTTGTCTTAAATGCAAACCATGCAATACTATCTGACTGTTTCTCCGGTCTTAACTCTGATTCATAATGGACCTGATTTGCTATTAAAGCTGTGCATTTTTCTCTTTTTATATTTCCGAAGCAATAATATAAATTATCCCCTAAAACATGATATGCCGAATACTCCTGTCCATCCTGCATTAAAAAGTTTTCAACATTTACTCCGTCCTTTATTTCATGAAACAGACAAATTTTCTTTACCAGTAGTTTTGTCCCATTTTTATTTTTCATCTGATTTTTTGCTTTTTTATTATTAACACGATCCTCCGGTTTTTCTGCCGGTATCTCAGCCTGTCCTAAAAATTCGATATTTTTCCAATATTCAATTATATTATCTATTGAAATTAATTTATTCATTACCACTCCCATGTATTATAATACATTCCCATTGTTTTTGTATTTTGTAAGAATATATTACTATTTTTAATGAATTAAATCAATTATGATATATCTTAAAAATACACAAAGGAGTCTTTACAATGAACAATTTACAAACACTTATTCAAAATTATCTGGAGTATTGCAAATTTCAGAAAAGATTAGACGAAAAAACATTAAAAGCATACCGGATTGATTTACAGCAATTTTCTAAAAACATTCGTGTGAAAAAAATTACTGAAATCAATTCACATATTTTAGAAAATTATATTGCATCACTCCACTTACAATATCAACCAAAAACTGTTAAACGTAAGATTGCAACACTAAAAGCATTTTTTCATTATTTAGAATATAAAGATATTGTCAGCCAAAGTCCATTGAACCGTATGCAGATACATTTTCGTGAGCCAATAAAGCTTCCAAAAACAATCCCTCTACATACTTTAGAGCTATTTCTCTCTACAATTTATGACCAATGTGAACACGCTCCAACATTATACCAACGCCGCAATGCTTTGCGTGACGCCGCCGTAGCAGAATTATTATTTTCAAGCGGTATGCGAATATCAGAATTGTGTTCCTTATCCCCTGATAATATTAATCTTTATGATGGTACTATACTTATTTATGGGAAAGGTTCTAAAGAACGTCGTATTCAAATCGGTAATAATGAGGTTCTTGATATTTTACGTAAATATAAAAAAGATTTTACTACTGAAATCAACTCCTGTCATTACTTTTTTGCAAACCAAAACAAGGCCCCCTTATCCGATCAATCTGTGCGTAGAATGATTAACAAATACTGTTCTCTGGCCGCCATAGAATTGCACATCACTCCGCATATGTTCCGGCACACATTTGCCACTAGTCTTCTTGAAGCGGATGTTGATATCAGATATATTCAGGAAATGCTCGGACATAGTTCTATTAATATCACGGAAATATATACTCATGTTGCGATAGCTAAACAGCGCGATATATTGGCAACAAAACATCCCCGCAGGAATTTTAAAATATAATTTCTTATTGAGCAATCTATAGTGTTTGAACTGTAGGTTGCTTTTTGATAGATAATAGAAGATTATCTTTCAATAAATCTTATTTATAATAAACAGGAAAAAGGAAGTTTTTATGAAAAATGAAATAGATTTTTTTATATCACATAGCAGCGAGACAAAACAAAAAATAGCCATTCCAATTACACAAATTTTAACAAACATTGGTTTTGATGTTTGGTTGGATCGAAAACAAATATCTGTCGGTCAACATATATATCCGCAAATAGTAGATGCTATTAAGTTATCTGCTTATTGTATCGCAATTATAGATGACACATTTTTACAAAAAACTTGGCCATTAAAAGAATTACAGTATTTTCATAAGAAATCCGATAACAATATTTTGCCTATATTTGTTAATATAGAAAATGATGTGGTTTATGACAAAATTTCCTGGTTAGACGGAATTGCTTTTGAGAAAATATCAAGTGATACATTTAATCTAACCATACATATGGATATTTTGTGTAGAATTGTAAGCCGCTATTATGAAAATACTACTTATAATTTACTGGAAAATTATGTGGAATTATTGTCAAAGTACTCTTTTCCTTGTAAAGAAACATTGTTATCATTATTGCGGGTTAAGGAATATTATTCACAAGATTTTAGATTGGCTATAATTTCTTTATGTAATGTAAATGATATAACGTATGCAATATTCAAGAATATAAATACTAAACCAAATAAAGCAATTGAAATAGTGTATAATTTTAGTAATATAATTAAACATCACTGTTTTAATATCGAGTTCAATCTAAATTATACTATATATACTGCAATATATAACTCTGTTCTTGTATCAATATCCGAACTTAAGTATATACTTGAACAACAATAATAAACTAATAATCCATCGCTATCGTATCTAAAATTGATATTATAGCATTTACGACTTTATCAGGGTCAGTACAATCTTGCAAAACCTTTTCCTGTCCTTTTAAATAAGGAAAATCATCCAATTTTAAGCTTACCTCATTCCAAATTTCTTTTGCTACATATCCCGTTGAACCTATTGGAATAATATAAGCACCGCATTGCTTTGCCATTTCATACTCTTTATATACACCATCAGCACGAATTATATCACCATCTGATACTTTATTTCCAAACATAAAAATAGCAATTCCGGCATATTTAAAGATTCCTTCTCTGTAATCTTTAATAAGTTGTTCATAATCCGAACGTTCTTTATCTTCATATGGAAAAGCTTTAATTATTAAATGTTTTTCAAGTGCATTTACATTTAACTGACATTCTTCTATTACAGAACTTATTACATAACTTCCAACTCCTCTCCCATGTCCTGTTATTATTTTATAATTTTTTTTATAAATATTGCTAACTAATTTCTTTATAAAGATAGGTGCTGTCTTTTCCCACGCTGCTCCGTATTCTTGTGCTGCTCCAGATATAAATATATTATTACATTTTGATATTTTTTTTACTTCTTTTAATATTTCTGGAATTTGATTATAATCATCTATTAAAACTGTTTCAATACCATAACGAAGTAAATCATGCATTCTTAATTGCTGTTTATTTAAATCATAATAGTACTCTTTACTTTTTCGTATATAATCTTTTTTCTGAATCTTTTTCAAAAATAAATAGTGTGTTCTACGATTTTTATCTAATAAAACTCTGATTCGACTTAAAATATATTTTAAGTTAGGATCTTCAAAGCTAAAACCTATAAATAAAAATGTTTTAGATACTAAATCTCCCTGTAATGTAGTTGAAAACAACTGCCTTGTTTCATTATAAAGCTCATAATCATCCTTAATTATTACACAGTTTTCTGGAGTGCTACAGTCTCCATGCATTTTGTATACAACTGCATCATTTCCAGATAAATTAGTTGCAAGGTTTTGAGGAGTTAATTTTATATCTACGCTTTTGCCAGATTTTTTTAAAGTATCTTCAATTAAATGGTCATAATTTGTTGTCCAAAATGTATGAATAGGAAGTTCTGATAATATCTTTATACTTTCATTTTCTTGAGAATCCGTTACGAATCTATTTAAAATTCTTTCATTTATTTCATTTCGACTTTGTTTTTCATTACAATAATATTGTGCAACTTCTACCAAATCATTTTCTTTTTTAACATCTAACTTAATTTCTTTCGCCAGATCATCAAGTAATTCGTTCCAATCAACAAATCCTGATGCTTTTGATAATCCTGCTCCCGCAAATATAGCTGCATACCCATTCTGAATTGCTTTGGAATATGCTTTCTTAAAGTTCTTAATCTCAACCATAAATATGTTTTTCCTTTTGCTTAATATAATTATTTACTTGTTTGTAATCATTTTATATGCTTATTAAAAGATAATCTTCTATTATCTCTTTCTTTTTACTATATCACATATTATCTAATTTTACATCACCATTCTGCAATGTTATCAGCTTTTTAACACCCCCATCTTCCCCACTCCCCCTTGCAAATCCCCGCCCCGTCCCTTACAATAAAATTATATTTTATAAAAGGAACGGAGATTTTCATGAATTTACTGATTTTTGAGTATGAACATATGGCAATTGACGATTTGCGCGAAGCGCTGACAAATCTCGGACATACATATACTGTTATTACAGACGAAAATATTTATAACCATGTCGATGAAGTTTTTGATGCACGCTTTGACAAGCTGATTGAAAGTGCTTCTTATGATGCTGTTTTTACATTTAATTACTTTCCGGTTATTTCTAACTGCTGTAAAAAGCACAATATACCTTATATAGCCTTCGTATATGATTCGCCGCTCGTTTCGCTGTATTCATATACCATTATCAATCCCTGCAATTACGTATTTTTATTTGACCAGCAGACTTATCTGGAGCTTAAAAAAGAAAATATCCAAACTGTTTATTATATGCCGCTTGCCGTCAATACCAGCCGGCTGGATAAGATGACCGCTTCTGCTGTTTCTGCTTCCCGGCACCCGCTGGATTTTTACCGGAGCGATATTTCTTTTGTCGGTACTATGTATAATGAAGTCCACAACCTGTTTGACCGCATGGAGCATTTATCTGATTACACAAAAGGCTATTTACAGGGGATTATGCAGGCGCAGATGAAAGTGTACGGATATTATTTTATTGAAGAACTCTTATCCAAAGAAATTATTGAAGATATGCAGCACTCCCTGCCGCTGCAACCGGGAAATGACAGCGTTGAATCTACAGAATGGCTCTTTGCCCATTATGTAATTGCCCGTAAAATTGCGAACTTAGAGCGTACTGCGCTTTTAAAAGCTGTTTCTGAACATTTTAATACAAAACTTTACACTCCGAACCCTACACCAGAACTTTCGCAGATTCACAATATGGGTTCTGTGGATTACCAGCGCCAGATGCCGTATGTTTTTAAAAATTCGGCTATTAATCTAAATATTTCCCTGCGCAGTATCCGAAGCGGTATTCCGCTCCGCTGTTTCGACATTATGGGTTGTGGCGGATTTTTACTTTCCAATTATCAGGGGGATTTTTATGAACATTTTGTTCCCGGTGAAGACCTTGTGCTTTTTGAATCTCAGGAGGATTTTTTAAATAAATGTGATTACTATTTAAAGCACGACAATGAACGCCGCCAGATTGCCGCCAACGGCTATGGCAAAGTAAAAGAATTCCATACGTATGAAGTACGGCTGAAAGAAATTTTTGAGGTTGTATTTTCCAAATAAACTTACACAAAAGGACTCGTCTAAACGATATAAATCATTCTACGAGTCCTTTTGTATTATTATTCGTAAATTATATGTTCAGCGATTCTCTCTAAAAAGATATTCTCATACCGTTTCAAAAGCTCTGCATCTGTAATCGGTGTATTTTCTGCATCTTTATAAAATCCAAATACTTTATAATCTCCAAGTAAGAACCGGCCTTCCTCATCTGTCTTTTCAGAATTTTCAAAATGAATTTCATAATCCCTGGCATTTGCAACTGCACGATATACATCTTTGGGATGCAAAGATTCTGTAATTGTATACTCTCTTTCTTCCAAACCACCAAATGCTTTTGGCAGTTTACCATCGATGCTGGCTGCATCATATTGAATATCTGCAAGCCTGCACATAATTGGAAGATAATCCGCTGTTGATATAATCTCATCTGTTACCTGCTGTTTTACATTTGCACCTCTGAACATAAATGCAACTTTTGTTCTTTCCTTAGAAAGAAACGGTTTACCTGTTGGTATCAGATATCCCTGTCCATGATCTGCAAATAAACTGATTAAAATTTCATCATCTGTATAATTGTTTTCAATATAAGTATAAAGAAAACCAAACAGCATATCAAAATACTGAATTGTTTTTTTATACATTGCTGTCTTTTTTGCACTATAATTCTGCTTCACTGACGTCACGCCCAATTCGTCAAGTTCCCGTTCTTCCAGTGTAAGATTTTTCTGTACGGCATCTGATAAATCCAGCCCGTCCGCTACATCATGCAGGTCACCTACTGCCATCCAAAGATATTGATCTGTCTCCTTAAATGTTTCTAAATGCTCAATAACATCCATAATTTCCTGTTCAGCTCTAGCCCCCATAGACTGGTGCTGATACACATATTGATCCAACCCCCTTGCATAACCGTAAGATGGTATACTCCTCCATTCACCATCCATCTTGCTTGTATAATATCCTTTTCCCTTAAAGTACTCAATTAAAGTTGGACTGTTTTTCGGCAATTCACCGTCCAGTTTGTCATGAAACATCATATGATGCAATGTATCCAAACCACTCACGCAAGTTGCAAGACTTGGATATGTCCACTCCGAACAGCTATGTGCCTGTGTACAGATTGTTCCTTTGCTAAAAAATTTATAGGTATTTGGCATCAGCTTTTCAAAATCATCACCATTAATAACTTCCTGTGCCAGTCCATCTACAAAAAAGCTCAAAACTAGCTTCCGCCTTCCCTGCTTGTGTTCCAATGAAATCGGATAACCATAATAGGCCTGTTTCATTGATTCAACCTGTATACCATTTTTTACTCTGTAGTAGTTAAAATGTTGTGGAAAAAGCTGCGTAACTTTATATTCTTTATCCTCCGACTTAAATGTATGGATATTATTAGCTTCAGCACTTGCTATCGGAAGTAAATATTCATCCGATGTTCCTTTTACCAAGCTGCTATTTCCCTTTTTATCAAATTTGAGAAATTCTGCCTTTGTTCTTATCAGACTTAAATTTTCTTCACCAATGGATTGTGGCAATGGTGCCCTATATATTCCAATATACCTTAAATCATCGTCTGTAACCCAGTATTCTTTACCTACAATAATATTACTAACTGAGCGTGCCATATTTTCATCTTTTCCCCATGCTGATTTTTGACGATTTAAAAAAACAGACACTTTAGTAATATTTTCAATGTCATTTTCAGAAACATATTGATTAAATAATTTTTCAAACTTTTTCTGTACATCAGCGATTTGTACTTTAATATCCTCTAATATTTCTTGCTTTAAATATTTTGTATACCGATTCAACACAACTGTAGTATGATATCCCTTCAAAGACTCCATTATCATATTTCTCATTTGATACACACTAGCCTGATAATAATATGCTTCACAACATGTCGGAAATTTTTCCACACATCTATCCGCTATTTTCTGCGCATCATCCAGTCTTCCCTGCATCATTGCTAAAATACATTCATAAAACCACAAATCTCTATCTTTTAAATGCACTTGTTTGTATTGTTCTAATAACAATTCCACATCTTCTAATTTACCATATTTAAACTTCTGTTCAATTTCTTTTTTTAATTTTATGTTCACTTTTCCCCTCCATTTCTTATAAATAATCTCTCAAAATCTCTAAGCCAGTAAATATAAGACTTGCAGATTCCCTTTTTATTGAAATCCCCACTTTTTTACAAAAACACTTAACAAATCTATCGAAAAATGCGCGCTCCGCGCCTATTAATTAGTATGAACCGTCGCCCGCGGCGGCAGATATTTTTCGATTGAAGGCGATTTTTTATGTTACCTGTTAACTGTGTCAGTCATGCCGACTACCAAAATTTTGTTGCTACTAATCTTCGTAAATATTATCCTGTTCCTGATGCCCTTGCCCGCTCTACATGGGATATTATCGAGCGTTTCTGGAATCTCGATTTATCTTTTACCGATATTTTTTATGATTTTATAAACCGTTTATGGAACTCTGATGATAACCATATGTCACCTCATATCCATCCTCTTAAAACCAAGGTTAAGAAGCCTAAAACAAAAGGCACCAAAACTGATTCTGTGGAAAAAGTTACGGTTGCCCTGGCTTTAGCCGGTGATGGCACTCCTGTTGTTACTTCCCACAGGGAACGAAAAAAGCGTATCTGTAAATGCAAAGAGATGGGTATCACTGACTGCAAATGTGACCGCTACTTTTCCCAGCCTGATTGTGATATCGGCTGGGATTCTTCCCGCGACTGTTATTATCATGGCTATGATCTGTACATGCTTGTTGATTTCCAAAGTGACTTTACGATTGATAAAGACGGTGTTCCTGTTTGTCCTTCCGGATGCCGTATGCATCGTGATGGTGTTGAAATTGCAAAAGGCAGGATGAAATTCAAATGCCCTAAAATCAGTCATAAAAACGGCTGTATCTGTACCTGCGAAACTCCCTGTTCTGATGCAAAATACGGACGCACTGTTCATCTGGTTATGAAAGATAATCCAAGATTGTTCAACAATCCGCCAAGAAACAGCAAGGAATGGAAACTCGAATACAATGCAAGGACTTCTGCTGAACGTTCTAACAAACGCGAGAAATTAGATTTTAAATTAGAAGACGGCAGACACCGCT
>ERZ791878.76-NODE-76-length-92710-cov-9.786919_pt1 | contig 92710 bp, 81 predicted proteins | sample MGYA00510277_ERZ791878 | MGnify/ENA primary metagenome ERZ791878 (study PRJEB30046, sample SAMN00792094) | human gut metagenome | study: EMG produced TPA metagenomics assembly of the A metagenome-wide association study of gut microbiota in type 2...
GGATAGATAGCCATGCTTGAAGGAGCGAAGCGACGCGCAAGCATGTGTCAGGCTTTCTACCAAACTTTCTATATTCGCGAGAGATATATCGTTCCGGTCAGGAGAAATTTTCCAGTGCCCAAAGGGCACAACGCAAATTTCGCATGGAACCAGGACGAAGTGCCGCAAAACTCGCGCTATGCAAAGAGATTTTATTATAGTAGATAGCTTAGCGCTCAGACAATGCAACACTTAGCGGTTCGTGTCAAACCAATCAGCTTCGATCTTCTAGCTTGCTTCTTGGGACACTATCGCATGGCGCGCATGAGCCAATCAGCATCGCCCTGCGGACTCGCTTCTTGGATGCGCCCGCAGATGATTCCGGACACTCATTTGCTAAAATTGCTATTCCTTGCACGATATTACCTCTCGCTCAGTTTACTTGCCTTCTTATCAATCAGCGTTGTTCTGCGGACGTGCTTCTTGGATTTACATTGCTGCAATATACTATTGCGACGCACCTGCTTCCCTTCCTTATATAATGTATTTAGGTTGATAAAGGTAACCTATAACCCTTATTGACTGTATGATTATACAGGATATTCCTGTATAATCACTGTATTAGATAGAGTGTCATCGTTCCTTCCTTGAGGCTACGACTTCGTACTTGAAAGACGGATGCCTCTGTCTGATAAACAGTTTACGAATGAGTTAGATGCCGGCTCTTTTAGAGTACTTCGTATTTCGCATAAGGTGGTAACGTTTATCAGTACAGTGGATTCTATCTAAAATAATTTTTAGTGGTGATATTTATGTTTTTCTTAGGTATTGATATTGGTAAAAATACCCATGTCGCTTCTTTGCTCGATGAAAAAGCTAAAATCATATTCAAAGCCTATTCTTTCGCTAATACCCTAGATGCTGCTGAAGCACTTTTAGTTAAACTAGAACCATACAAAGATTCTCTTGAAATAGGAATGGAGGCTACCGGGCATTATTGGCTTTCTCTTTACTCTTTTCTTGCTGAGCATAAGTTCATCGTTCATGTCCTCAATCCTATTCAAACCGACGGCTGGCGTAAAGGTATCGAAATCCGTAAGAGAAAAACTGATGTCATTGATTCTGTTCTTATCGCTGACTTAATAAGATACGGAAATTTTCTTGAAACATCTTTAGCTGATGAAGATATCCTCTCTTTACGTAACCTCTCACGTTTTAGAGTTTATTTAGTAAACTCGGTATCTGACTTGAAACGAAAAGCTATTGCTGTATTAGACCAAATATTCCCTGAATATGCTTCTGTATTTTCTAATGTGTTTGGGCAAACATCTAAAGAACTTTTGAAGTCCTTATCTCTTCCGTCTGATTACGAAAATCTGTCTGCTACAAAAATAGAAGAAGTATTGTCCAATATAACCCAAAAGAAAAAAGCTTCTAAAACCATTTCAACACTTTCTGACAAAGCTAGTCGTTCTTTTGGCATATCTTTCTGCAAGGATAGCTTTGCATTCCAGTTAAAATTAATTATTGAGCAGATTTGTTTTATTGAAGAACAAATCGCTTCAGTAGAGCTGGAAATAGATCAGCTTATGTCTAAGTTAGGTACAAATATTAAAACTATCCCTGGTGTAGGAAGTGTTATTGGAGCAGTAATCTTGGGTGAGATTGGTGATATTGAGCGTTTTGACAATCCGTCTAAACTTGTCGCTTATGCTGGTTTGGACGCTTCAGTATCTCAATCCGGTGAATATGAAGCTTCTTCCGGTAAACTTAGCAAGCGTGGTTCTCCATATTTGAGAAAAGCACTATATATGGCTGCTCAGCGAGCTGAATTTTGCGATCCTGTTTTTCACGCTTATTATGAGAAAAAACGCAACGAAGGGAAACACCATCTTGTGGCAACAAATGCTGTTGTCAGGAAGCTTTGCCATACTATTTATGCTATTCTAAAGAAAGATGTACCTTACGAAGTACAGTAGAAAATTTAACTTTAAACCTACTTAGGTAGGTTTATTTGTGTTGCATAAAATACAACTACCTATACGGAAATTTTTTCTTACCCACCTCTTGACTTTTTATAGTTAGTCTTTCCATAAAAAATTCAAAAATCCTTATACACTGGACGAATATTCGCAAAAATTAAATAAACGAAAAATATTGACAGTTTTAAGAAGAAATAGTATCATTATTGTTAACTGTTCGACAGAATATATATAAAAGAACAGAATTTGTTTTTTATGAAGGGAAAGAAAACTATGAAAATGACAAACTTCAGATGGAAGGTAGCGTGGCTGATCTTTGCTATCAGCTTTGTATCCTACATGGACCGCGTTAACCTTTCTGTTGCAACACCCGTAATCATGAAGGAATTTGGCTTTACTAAAATTGATATGGGCCTCATTCAATCCTTCTTCTTCGCTGGTTATGCTTTGATGCAGGTTCCCGGCGGTATGGTTGCCGAAAAATTCGGCCATCGCTTTACCGGTTCTATCGCCTGCGCCTGGTGGTCAATTTTTACTGCTTTAACTGCAGTAGCAAGCGGTAAGTACACCTTTGCAATTGTACGTTTGATGTTTGGCTTGGGCGAAGCACCGATTTATCCTGCGTTCGCTATGGCGGAACACAAATGGTTTAATAAAGACGAAAAGGGCAAGGCAAGCTCCTTTATTCTTAACGGCTGCTTCTTTGGTCCTGTAGTCGGTCCTGCTGTTGTAGTATGGCTGATGACAACCTTTGGCTGGCATCATGTATTCCTTAGCTTCGGTGTAGTCGGTCTGCTCTTGGCTTGGGCTTGGCATAAATATGTTGCTGATGATCCGAAGGACAGTCCTTATGTTAATGAAGCAGAATTGGCTCACATCAACGAGGGCCGTGTGGACGCAACCGGTGAAAAACAGATTGCTCCGTGGGGCAAGCTGCTGCGTTCTTCCCAATTCTGGGCTTTGGGCATTCAGTTCCTGATTACCGATTACATTATGTACGTATTCTTGGCATGGCTGCCGATGTACCTCATGGAGGTGCACAAATTCTCCTTAGCTAAAATGGGTATTTGGGCTGCTGCTCCCTGGATTTCTCTGATGGCTGTGGTTACTCTTTGCGGTCACTATTCCGATAAACTGCTGCGCAACGGCATGTCTCAGAACATGGTTAAGACTGCAACCGGTGCTGCTGGCATTCTGCTGTGTGCAGGTGCACTGTACATTTCCACCCGTACTGCTGATCCGATGATGAATGTTCTCTGGCTTTCCGTATCCTTAGGCTCTCTTGGTCTGACCATGAGTGCTTCCTGGTCCAGTGTAATCACCATGGGCGGCAAATTTGCAGGCTCTGTATCCGGTTGGATGAACTTCTGGGGCAATATCGGCGGCGTACTGGCTCCGACCGTTACTGCCTGGTTTGCAACCAACTATGGCTGGCAGGCTGCTTTGGCAGCAACTGCTGTAACCGGTATCTGCGGTGCCATTGCCTGGTTCTTTGTAAAGCCTGATAAAGCAATTGTATAATAAGAGATAAGCTATAACGCTTTTAAGACAGACACCTCGACATGCTTTAAGTATATCGGCGGTGTCTGTTTTTGATTATGCTATTTTCTTATACTGGACAAATAGCGCGATATGCTGTATAATATCCTAGAAGTTCATAACAGACAGTTCGTAACCATCCTGTCTATAAATAAAACTACGGGCGATGTACTGGCGCCGGCCGGTATTTTTTATGTATGCAAGGATTTCGTCTGTAGATGACGGAATCCTTTTATATTTTGTGGACTTTGCCCGCTCGTTATCGGGAGGAAAAAATGAAGGTTTTAGTATTATTAAGCGGTGGCGTAGACAGCTCAACCTGTCTGGCACTGGCAAAAGAAAAATACGGTGATAATGTTCTGGCCTTGTCGATGTCCTATGGTCAGAAGCATGCCAAGGAGCTTGCAGCAGCGCAGGCTATTGCCGATTATTATCATGTGGAGCTGCTGCATATGGATTTGTCGAAGATTTTTGCACACAGCAAATGCTCTCTGCTCCAGGGCTCGGAGGAAAGCGTTCCGCACGCATCTTATGCAGAGCAGCTGAAGGAAAGCAAGGGTGAGCCTGTCAGCACTTATGTACCGTTCCGTAATGGCTTGTTCCTGTCTGCTGCGGCAAGTATTGCCTTGGAATATGAATGCAATGAGATTTACTACGGGCCCCATGCCGATGATGCTGCAGGCAACGCTTATCCTGATTGCAGCGTCGAATTTAACGAGTCGATGAATTTGGCAGTATATCTGGGAAGCGGCCGCAAGGTGCGTTTGGTTGCTCCCTTTGTCGACAAAACAAAGAAGGATATAGTTGCCGAGGGCTTGCGTCTTGGCGTTCCCTATGAGCTTACATGGAGCTGTTATGACGGTGACGAAAAGCCCTGTCACAAGTGCGGTACCTGTATTGACCGTGAAGCAGCCTTTGCTGCCAACGGTGTTGTTGATCCCTTAGCAGAGGCTTGAAGGAGGTAAGGATAATGAAGAGTTTAAGTAACCAAAAATTAGTATTTTCCGCATTATGCATTGCTTTATATATTGTTGTGATGATTTGCACCCAAAGCTTTGCTTTTGGTCAGTATCAGATTCGTATTGCTACTGCTCTGTATGGCTTGAGCGCTATTTTCCCGTTTTTGATTTTACCGTTTGGCTTGGCAAACGTTGTCAGCAATACGGTGATGGGCGGTCTTGGTCTGCCGGATATTATCGGCGGGTTCATTGTGGGTATCGTAACGACCAGCATTATTGTGTTTGCTAAGCGTCGTGGCTGCGGCAACTGGATTATCTGGGCTGCGGTTACCTTTGTACCGGGACTTGGTGTTCCTGTATGGTTGAGTGTATTGCTGGATATTCCCTATCTGGTGCTGGCAAGCAGTCTGCTGATTGGTCAGTGCATCTGCGGTATTGCCAGTGTAATGCTGGTTACCGCATTGGAACGTGTGGGAGCAGGTAAACTGTTTGCATTTGATGGAGGTAAACAATAATGACAAGTGGCAGAAGTAAAGAAGAATTACAGGGTGTAAGCCTGTTAGGCCATAAAACTGCTTATAAAAGCGATTATGCGCCGGAGGTTCTGGAATCTTTCCCGAATAAGCATCCGCAAAACGATTACTGGGTTAAATTTAACTGCCCGGAATTTACCAGCCTGTGTCCGATGACAGGACAACCTGATTTTGCGACTATCTATATTTCCTATGTTCCGGACGAACGTCTGGTAGAAAGCAAATCTCTGAAGCTGTATCTCTTCAGCTTCCGTAATCACGGTGATTTCCATGAGGATTGCGTAAACATCATTATGAAGGATCTTATTAAGCTGATGGAGCCTAAATATATTGAGGTTTGGGGCAAATTCCTGCCGCGCGGCGGTCTGTCCATCGATCCGTATGCCAACTACGGCAAGCCGGGAACCGAATGGGAGCAGGCTGCGAAGAAGCGTCTCTTTATGCATGATATGTATCCAGAAACAGTTAATAACAGATAAAAATTTGGAGCTGCTGCACAATGCGGCGGCTCTTTTTTTTGCGCTTTGTGAACAAATCAGCAGAAAAAAACTATTTTTAGACAGTTTAAGTTAGCGATAGCTAATCAAAGACTGATTTTAACAAAAATTTTTCGATAAACACTAATACAGCACTTTATTTCTTAATTAGAGTATGCTATAATGAGCTATAGACAAATAATTCACTTATTTGTATTGAATCTGTGGGACACGAAAAGTACCACGAGGGACAAAACACGTCAAGGGATGTAACTGGTTATGGATAGTATTATTAATCTGCAAAAGAAAATTGTACCGGAGCTGACTGATTTGCTCGTACAGCGTTACCAGATTTTGCGTCAGGTGAGTCACGAAGCGCCGATAGGCCGACGTGCGCTGGCTGCAAGACTGGGACTCAGCGAAAGAGTGCTGCGTGCTCAGGTTGATTTTCTCAAGAAAAGCGGCTTGCTGGATTTTTCTTCCAGCGGCATGAGCGTAACTGATGAGGGAGCGGATATTCTTAAGGAGCTGGCGGATTATGTACGCAAGCTGCAGGATATTTCGTTTTTGGAAAGCACTCTCAGTGATACGCTGAAGATTGGCAAGGTTGTCATTCTTCCCGGCGATTCCGATCAGGAGGATGTTGTCAAACGCGAAATCGGCCGTACTGCAGCGCATATTCTCAGCAAGCTGCTGAGCGATGGCAATAAGCATATAGTTGCTGTCAGCGGCGGTACTACTATGGCAGCGATGGCAGCTAATGTTTCCGGTTCCCAGCCTAATACGGTGGTTGTACCGGCTCGTGGCGGCTTGGGTGATAACGTGGAACTGCAGGCCAATACGATTGCAACTGTCCTGGCGCAAAAGCTCGGAGCATCCTACCGTCAGCTTTATGTTCCCGACTGTGTAAGCGAGGATATCTTAAACAGTATTCTTAAAGAGGATATCGGTGTACGTGCTGTCGTTGATATTATCAAGCAGGCGGATATTCTTGTCCACGGTGTAGGCCGTGCCAGTGTTATGGCAAGACACAGACGCTTAGGCAGCGAGGTAATTGCCAAGCTGGAGGCGGACGGTGCTGTAGGCGAGGCGTTCGGTCAGTATTGCGCTTTGGACGGCAGACAGGTTTATATGACCAATAATGCCGGCCTGATGCTGCAGGATTTGCAACACATCGGCACAATCATCGGTATTGCCGGAGGTAAATCGAAGGCTGCCGCAATTTTATCGGTTATTCGTGCTTCCAGACAGGATATTTTGATTACCGATGAGGCTGCAGCGCATGAGATTCTCAAAATGGCTAAAGAGCAATAAACAAGTGAAGCTCTTAAAGTATTAATTTGTTACTGAGCACATTTGTGCAAAATTTAGATTCTCTCAGAATTAAGGAGGAAATTATTATGACAAAAGTAGGTATTAATGGTTTTGGCCGTATCGGCCGCGAGGTTTTCCGTGTAGCATTCAACAATCCTGAAGTAGAGGTTGTTGCTGTCAACGATCCTGGCGACATCACCGCTTTGGCTCACCTGTTGAAATATGACTCTATCCATGGCACCTTCAATCATGAAGTCAGCATTGAAGGCAACTACATTATTGTTGACGACCGCAAAATCGAAGTATTCGCTTGCCTGGATCCTGCACAGATTCCTTGGGGCGAAGCCGGTGCTGAAATTGTTGTAGAATCCACCGGCCGTTTCACCGAAGCTGCAAAGGCTGGAGCTCATCTGCATGACACTGTTAAAAAGGTTATTATCTCCGCTCCTGCAAAAGGCGAAGATATTACCATCGTTATGGGTGTTAACGAAGACAAATATGATCCTGCAAAACACAACATCATTTCCAACGCTTCCTGCACCACCAACTGCCTGGCTCCGTTCACCAAAGTATTGCTGAACAAATTCGGTATTGAAAGCGGTCTGATGACCACTGTTCACTCCTACACCAATGACCAGAGAATCCTGGACCTGCCGCATAAAGACCTGCGCCGTGCTCGCGCTGCTGCTTGCTCCATCATCCCGACCACTACCGGTGCTGCAAAAGCAGTTGCTCTGGTTCTGCCGGAACTGAAGGGTAAACTGAACGGCTTCGCAATGCGCGTTCCGACTCCGAACGTTTCCATCACCGACCTGACTGTACTGCTGCAAAAAGACACCACTGCCGAAGAAATCAACGCAGTGCTGAAGGAAGCTGCTGAAGGCGAACTCAAAGGCATCATGGGCTACAGCGACGAACCTCTGGTATCCCGCGATTACAACGGCTGCCCGCTGAGCTCCATTATCGACGGCCTGTCCACCATGATGGTTGGTCCTCGCATGGCTAAGGTTGTAAGCTGGTACGACAACGAATGGGGTTATTCCAACCGCGTAGTTGACCTGGCTGCTTATATTGCTAAAAAAGGTCTGTAATAAAGGAGATTCTTATCCGTGGATAAAAAAACTGTACGTGACTTAGACGTTGCCGGTAAAAAAGTACTGGTACGCGTAGATTTTAACGTTCCTCTGAATGATAAAGGTGAGATTACCGATGATACCCGCATCACCGCATCTCTGCCGACCATTCAATATCTGTTGGAGCAAAAGGCTGCCGTTATTTTAATGGCACATCTCGGCCGTCCTAAAGGACAGGTTAAACCGGAATTGTCTTTGGCTCCCGTAGCTAAGCATTTGGGTAAGCTGTTGGGCAAAAAGATTCTGTTTGCTCCGGACTGCGTAGGCGAAGCTGCACAGGCTGCTGCCAGCAAGCTGAAACCGGGCCACATCCTGCTGTTGGAAAACCTGCGTTTCCATAAGGAAGAAGAAAAGAACGACATGGAATTTGCCGAGAAGCTGGCTTCTTTGGCAGACCTGTATGTCAATGACGGCTTCGGTGTATCTCACCGCGCACATGCTTCTGTAGAAGGCGTAACCCACTTCCTGCCTGCAGCTGCAGGCTTCCTGCTGGAAAAGGAAATCCAGTATGTAGGTCAGGCTGTAACCAATCCGCTGCATCCTTTCGTTGCTATTATCGGCGGTGCTAAGGTAAGCGACAAAATCGGCGTTATCAGCAACCTGCTCGATAAGGTTGATACCCTGCTTATCGGCGGCGGTATGGCTAACACCTTCCTGGCTGCACAAGGCTACAAAATGGGCAAGTCCCTGGTAGAAGAGGATAAGCTGGACCTGGCTAAAGAGCTTTTGGCTAAGGCTAAGAAAAATAAAGTAAATATGCTGCTGCCTACCGATCTGGTAATGGCTGCTGCATTTGCTCCCGACGCCGAGCATGTAACCGAAAAGGTGAAAAACCTGAATCAGGCTTATATGGCTCTGGATATCGGTGCGGAAACCAGCAAGGCTTATGCGGAAGCTCTGGCTGACGCTAAGATGATTGTATGGAACGGACCGATGGGCGTTTTTGAAATGGATGCATTCTGCAAGGGTACCGAGGCTGTAGCGAAGGCTGTAGCCAAGAGCCGTGCTACCAGCATTGTCGGCGGCGGCGACAGCGTTGCTGCTATCGAAAAGCTGGGTCTGGCTAAACGCATTACCCACATTTCCACCGGTGGCGGTGCTTCTCTGGAATATCTGGAAGGCAAGGTACTGCCCGGCGTTGCTGCGCTTGATGACCTGCGCCGCAAAATGATTGCCGGCAACTGGAAAATGCACAAAACCGTAAGCGAGGCTGTAGAGCTTGCTGAGGATATTGTTATGGAAACTAACGGTACCTTGAACGAGGTTGTTATTTTCCCGCCGTTCACCGCACTGGAAACTGTTGCGGATGCTATCGACGGCAAGCACGTAGGCTACGGCGCACAGGATTTGCATTGGGAAGACAAGGGTGCCTTCACCGGCGCTGTTTCCGGTGCGATGATTGCCGATATCTGCGCTGAATATGTTCTCGTTGGTCACAGCGAACGCCGTACCATTTTCGGTGAGAACGAAAAAATTGTTGCCAGCAAGATTATTGCCGCTTACCGCAACGGCCTGAAGCCGATGCTGTGCGTTGGTGAAAATCTGGCTGAGCGTGAAGCAGGCAAAACTGCCCGCAAAATCAATATGCAGCTGAAGAGCGCTCTGCGTGTAATTTCTGCAGAGGATGCAGAAAACCTTGTTGTTGCTTATGAGCCTATCTGGGCTATCGGCAGCGGTAAGGCTGCTACTCCGGAGGATGCTTTGGAAGTATGCACTCTGATTCGTGAAAAAATCGGCAAAATCTTTACACCTGATATCGCCCGTAAGGTTCGTATTCTTTACGGCGGCAGTGTTAATGAAAAGAACGCTGCTTCCTTCAACCTCAGCGGTATTGACGGTGTGCTTGTTGGCGGTGCAAGCCTGAAGGCTGACACCTTTGCCGCAATCGTAAGAAGCTTTTAATAAGACCTCGGAGAAAGCACCTGTTGCTTTCTCCTTCGTCTTTAGGAATTTGATAATGAAAAAACCAGTTTTACTAATGATTCTAGATGGTTGGGGCATTGCTCCCGCAGACAAAACAAACGCTGCGGCGATGGCAAAAACTCCTAACCTGGACAGTTATTTTGCAAATTATCCTCATACAACCTTGGAAGCCAGCGGCAAGGCTGTCGGCCTGCCTGCAGGTCAGATCGGTAATTCCGAGGTAGGTCACCTGAATATCGGTGCGGGCCGCATTATCTACCAAAGCCTGACACGCATTGACAAGGCGATTGAGGATGGCGATTTGTATAAGAACAAAGAGCTCAGCAGGGTGATGGACGAAACGAAGCAGGCAGGCAAGGCGCTGCATCTTCTGGGACTGTTATCCGACGGCGGCGTACACAGCCACATTGAGCATCTTTTGGCACTTATCTGCATGGCTAAGGTTAAAGGCCTGACCAAGGTTTATGTGCATGCCTTCCTGGATGGACGTGATGTCGGTCCGAAAACAGCTTTGGAATATATCCATGAGCTGGAAGATGGCATGGCGCAGATTGGCGTAGGCAAGATTGCTACCGTCAGCGGACGCTATTACGCAATGGACCGCGACAAGCGCTGGGAGCGCGTGGAGCGTGCCTATAAAGCACTGGTGCTAGGCGATGGCGGCAAGGCTGCAAGCGCTGCTGCCGGCGTAGAAGCATCCTATGCCGCAGGTGTAACGGATGAGTTTGTTGAACCCTTCACTGTTGACGGCGTAGATGGCAAAATCACTGCCGGGGACGGTGTGATTTTCTTCAATTTCCGTCCTGACAGAGCACGTGAAATTACCCGTGCGCTGCATGATGAGGACTTCCCGTATTTTGCACGTCCCGAGGGCGCACGCCCTGTAAATTATGTGTGCATGACGCAGTATGATGCTACAATTACCGCACCGGTAGCCTTTCCTCCGGAGGAGATTAAGGATACATTGGGTGAGGTGTTGGCACAGCATGGACTGCACCAGCTGCGCATTGCGGAAACCGAAAAATATGCGCATGTAACCTTCTTCTTCAACGGTGGTGTGGAAGCTCCGAATGCTAATGAGGAGCGTATTCTGATTCCTTCGCCGAAGGTTTCAACCTATGATTTGCAGCCGGAAATGAGCGCCGAAGAGGTTACGCAGGCACTATTGGCAGAGCTGGATAAGGATAAATTTGATGCGATTATCCTGAACTTTGCAAATCCGGATATGGTTGGTCATACCGGTGTGCTCAGCGCTGCGATTACCGCTATGGAAAAGGTTGATGACTGTGCCGGACGCATTGTACGCAAGGTGCTGTCCCTTGGCGGCAGTGTGTGCATTACCGCGGACCACGGCAATTTGGAGAAGATGGCCGAAAGCGACGGTTCTCCGAACACCGCGCATACCACTAACCCTGTACCGTTTATTTTAGTAAGCAAGGAGCAGCACAAGCTGCATAACGGCATTTTGGCCGATATTGCACCGACGCTGCTGCAGCTGCTTAATATTAAACAGCCTGCCGCTATGACAGGTAAAACTTTGATAGACTAATCATGAGGTGATAAGAAATGGCAATGATTACCGAAGTTTACGCTCGCGAGATTCTGGATTCCCGCGGCAATCCGACCGTAGAAGTTGAAGTATGCCTGGAAGACGGCGCTATGGGACGCGCTGCTGTTCCTTCTGGCGCATCTACCGGCGTACACGAAGCTGTAGAGCTGCGTGACGGCGACAAAGAGCGTTACCTGGGCAAGGGCGTTACCAAAGCAGTTGATAATGTTAACGACATTATTGCCGAAGCAATTATCGGCTTGGACGCAACCCGCCAAACCGAAATTGACGAGCTGCTGGTTCGCCTGGACGGCACTCCGAACAAGGGCCGCCTCGGCGCTAACGCTATCCTCGGCGTTTCCATGGCTGTAGCTAAGGCTGCCGCTGCTTCCGTAGGCCTGCCGCTGTACCTGTACTTAGGCGGTGTTGCTGCCAAAGAGCTGCCTGTTCCGATGATGAACATCTTAAACGGCGGCGAGCATGCAGACAACAACGTTGATATTCAGGAATTCATGATTATGCCGGTTGGCGCTAAATCCTTCAGCGAAGCACTGCGCATGAATGCTGAGATTTATCATAACCTGAAGGTACTGCTGAAGGAAAAAGGCCTGAGCACTGCTTTGGGTGATGAAGGCGGTTTTGCACCGAACCTGAAATGCAACGCAGATGCAATCGAGGTTATCCTCGAAGCAACCGAGCGAGCAGGCTACAAACCGGGTAAGGACATCGTTATGGCAATGGACGTTGCTTCTAGCGAATTCTATGTAGACGGCAAATACAAAATGACCGGCGAAGGCGTAGAAATGACCAGCGAAGAAATGGTAGATTATCTGGCAGGTCTGTGCGAGAAATATCCTATCATCTCCATCGAAGACGGTATGGCTGAAGATGACTGGGACGGTTGGAAGAAGCTCACCAAAAAGCTGGGCAAAAAAGTTCAGCTGGTTGGCGATGACCTGTTCGTTACCAACGAAGAGCGTCTGGTTCAGGGCATTGAAAAGGGCGTAGCAAACGCTATTCTGATTAAGGTAAATCAAATCGGTACCTTAACCGAAACATTCAATGCTATCGAAACCGCAAAACGCGCAGGCTACACCTGCATTATCTCTCACCGCAGCGGTGAAACCGAAGACACCACTCTGGCAGATATTGCTGTTGCTGTAAACGCTGGTCAGATTAAAACCGGTGCTCCGGCACGTACCGACCGTGTTGCCAAATACAACCAGCTGCTGCGTATCGAAGAGGATCTCGGCAAGGCTGCAAAATATAACGGCATGAAGGTTTTCTACAATATTAAATAAAATTTGACAAAGCAATACAATTGCGCTATAGTTAACTCGAAAAGAGATTGTGCAAATGTCATAGTTCGCACGCAAAAAGAAAAGCCCCGGGATTGCGCCTCGGGGTTTTTCTTTTTAAGCTGACTGTGCGCTATTTTCGGTCTAACCATTTGCAAATATAATAGCTGATTATACCTGCCATATCAGAAAGAATAAGAGATTGAGCAAATTCTGCCATAATTTACCATTTTCCCGCTGGAAAGAGTCGCAGCAAATATAATATAAAATAATCTGTGAAAAAAATACTAGCTTTATAATTGGCTTTATGGTAAAATACTATGGTACAAAAATATGAGGAGGTAAGCTCTGTGATTGAAACTGTCTTGATGGTTCTTGAAGTTATCGTTTGCATAGCACTCATTGGCGCAGTTCTGCTGCAGTCCGGAAAAGGCGGCGGTATGGGCAGTACTTTCGGCGGCAGTGACGGTGCTTTTTTTGGCAAGGGCAATGATCTGGATACACTCATGGCGAAGGCCACGATTTACTTAGGTGTTGCATTTGCTGTTATTACATTGGCGCTGGCAAAAATCAACGCTTAAGGCTGACGGGGTTTCCTGTTTTCCGCACTCATCATGTTACCAAGAGTGCAACCGCACTCTTAAAATTTTAAATTTTTTTATAAAAAGAAAGGGGTTTGGGTCTTGAATTTCTTAATGATCTCCATTGTTGTCGGCCTCATTGCACTCGCAGTTGCACTGATGCTGAGCAGCGCAATCGGTAAGGCTCCTGCTGGTACAGCACGTATGCAGGAAATTGCCGGTTACATCCACGAGGGCGCTATGGCGTTCCTGTTCCGCGAATACAAAGCACTGTCTGCTTTCGTAATCGTTGTTGCTATCGTAATTTCTATGTTCTTATCTCCGCTTACTGCAGTATGCTTCGTTGCAGGTGCAGTATTCTCCGTATGTGCAGGCTACATCGGCATGACTGTTGCTACCAAAGCTAACGTTCGTACTGCTGCAGCTGCTCAACATGGCGGCATGCCGGAAGCTCTGAAAATTGCTTTCTCCGGCGGTGCTGTTATGGGTCTGGGCGTTGTTGGTCTGGGTATCGTTGGTGTTGCTGCTGCTTACATGCTGTTCGGCAACATTGATATCGTTACCGGCTTCGGTCTGGGCGCAAGCTCCATTGCATTGTTCGCTCGTGTTGGCGGCGGTATCTACACCAAAGCTGCTGACGTTGGCGCTGACCTGGTAGGTAAAGTAGAAGAAGGTCTGCCTGAAGATGACCCGCGTAACCCGGCTACCATCGCTGATAACGTAGGCGATAACGTAGGCGACGTTGCAGGCATGGGCGCTGACTTGTTCGAATCCTATGTAGGTGCTATCATCTCCGCTATTACTCTGGGTGCTGTTGCATATCCCGGCGGCGAAGGCATTATGTTCGTATTTGAGCTGGCTTTCGCTGGTATCATTGCTTCCCTGATCGGTGTATTCTATGCTCGCAGCAGCAAATCCACCAATCCGCAGGCTGCTCTGAACCATGGTACCTATGTTGGCGGCGTAATCGTAATTGCTGCTGCTTACTACCTGTCCACTTCCATCTTCGGTAACACTGCTGCATTCGTAGCTATTGCTTCCGGTCTGGTTGTTGGTCTGTTAATCGGTAAAATCACCGAAATCTACACCTCTGCTGATTATGCTTCCGTTAAGAAGATTGCTGAGCAATCCGAAACCGGTCCGGCAACCACCATCATCTCCGGTCTGGCTGTTGGCATGTATTCCACCTTCCTGCCGATGATCTTCATCTGCGTTGGTGTAATCCTGGCATTCTTCACCATGGGCGGTGCTAAAGATGCAGGCATGGGCCTGTTCGGTATCTCCCTGGCTGCAGTTGGTATGCTGTCCACCACCGGTCTGACCGTAGCAGTTGACGCTTATGGTCCTATCGCTGATAACGCCGGCGGTATCGCAGAAATGTCCGAGCTGCCTCCTGAAGTACGTGAAATCACCGATACCCTGGACTCCGTTGGTAACACCACCGCTGCTATTGGTAAAGGCTTCGCTATCGGTTCCGCTGCTCTGACTGCTCTGGCTCTGTTCTCTGCTTATGCACACACTGTAGGCCTGAAAGCAATCGACCTGCTGAACCCTGTAACCCTGATTGGTCTGTTTATCGGTGCAACCCTGCCGTTCGTATTCGGTGCTATGACCATGGAATCTGTTGGTAAAGCTGCTTACCAGATGATCGAGGAAGTTCGTCGTCAATTCCACGAAATCCCCGGCCTGCTGGAAGGCAAAGCTAAAGCTGACTACCAAAAATGCGTAGACATCTCCACTGCAGCTGCTCTGCACGAGATGATTATGCCTGGTGTTATCGCTATCGTTGCTCCTCTGCTGGTTGGCTTCCTGTTCGGTACTGAAGCTCTGGGCGGCCTGATTGGCGGCTCCCTGGCTTCCGGCGTACTGGTTGCAATCCTGATGGCTAACGCTGGCGGTGCATGGGATAACGCGAAGAAATTCGTAGAAGCTTCCGGCCGTAAACACACTCCGGTTCATGATGCAACCGTTGTAGGCGATACTGTAGGTGACCCGTTCAAAGATACTTCCGGACCTGCAATGAACATCCTGATCAAACTGATGACCATTGTATCCCTGGTATTTGCTCCTGTACTGGCAGCAAACGGCGGCATCCTGCTTGGCCTGTTCAAATAATTTTATAGTTAAGCTATAATCCACGCTGCTGCAGCATTAGCTGCAGCAGCTTTTTTGTTGCGTCTATGATGTAATACAGCTTTTTGATAAATTTATACATTTGTAGGCAAATGCTTTTTGCTTTAAAATACAAGTGTAACAGTAAAGCAAAATTCAAGTAAAATCAATAACAGATTAACAGAAAAAAACTTGCGCTAAATGTTGATGCATGGTATAATGCAACTATCAGCAAGAAAAAGATGTGGTTTTCTTACTGATTACTATTGCTTTATAAATCATTGCTATGGAAAAACCGGCAAAGGATGACAGAGGAAACAAGGCAACTCTTGAGCGGAATTTGCGGGAGACTCCGGAAGGTGATTTGTAAAAATATAATATTGGCAGTTTGATAATACTGCTACTTCCTGAGGAGGAAACAATAATGAAAAAATCCTTAGTACTCGCTATGGCTATGGCACTGGGCGTAACCGCTTCTGCTTATGCTGCAAATCCGTTCTCTGACGTACCTGCTGGCCACTGGGCTTATGACAGCATCAACAAGCTGGCTGCTGCTGGCGTAATCGAAGGCTACGGCGACTCCACCTTCGGTGGCGACAAACTGATGACCCGTTATGAAATGGCTCAAATCGTTGCTAAAGCAATGGCAAAAGGCGCTAACGTTGACAAGCTGGCTGCTGAATTCGCTGACGAACTGGACACTCTGGGCGTTCGCGTTGCTGCTCTGGAGAAAAAAGCTGACAACGTTAAAATCACTGGTACCATCAAAGCTTCCTATGCTTCCTATGATGGAGACAAACTGGGTACCACTGGTGATCCTGCTCGTGCAACCAATCATCAAGGTCGTCTGCGTTCCGATATTTTTGTAACTGGTCAAGTAAACGATGACTGGACTTATACCGCAATGCTGCGTAACCAACAATTCTTCACTGGCGAAGATGAAAACAAAGGCGAAGAAGATGTTGCTTTCCAACGCGCTTATGTAAATGGTCGTGTTGCTGGTCTGGCTGTTCAAGCTGGTCGTTACAACAAAACTGATATCACCGGCGGCAACATCCATGATAACCGTATGGACGGCGTTCAAGTTTCCTACGGCAAAGACGTTAAACTGACTGCTGGCTATGGCAAAGCAACTGGCGTTAAAGTAGTTGAAGGCAAAGACAAAGACTTTGCTTATGCAGAATTGGGTGCTAAACTGGGTGCTGTTGATGCATTCGCTGGTTACTACAAATTTGACAATCTGCTGAAAGCTGCTGATGACGATGCTATCTGGACTGTAGGCTTGGGCTTTGACCTGGCTAAAGACCTGAAGCTGACCGGTACTTATCTGAGAAGCGATGTTGATGCTGTAACTGTTGACAATGTTAAATACAACGATGTTGACAAAGATGGTTATGTAGTTGCTATGGCATACAAAGGTGCTAAAGCTTCTGAAGCTGGTTCTTGGGGCCTGAACGCTTCCTACTATGATCAAGGTGCAGGCACCGTTGTTGCTCACACCATGGATGGTATCTACTTCGATGAAGGCTTCAAAGGCTACAGCGTAGGTGCTAACTATGCACTGGCTAAAAACATCGTAGCAGGCGTAACCTACTATGATCTGGAATCCAAAGAAGCAAAAGGCACTCCGGACGCTCAAACTCTGTGGAGCCAAGTAGTATTCAGCTTCTAATCTGACTTTACGTCAATCCGCTGAAAAGCAAAAAATCGCATATGCATAAATGAAAAGAGGACGGTGCGCACCGTCCTCTTTTTGCATACGCAAGATAGCTTTTGACTTTTTTGCTGAAATACAGTACTATGTAAGTAGGATAATGTGTTTAGAAAGGTTGGTGTCTTATGAGTCAACAAAAATATATTTCTGACGAGCAGGTTGTAAAACGTGCTAATTGTGCCGTAAAAATTGCATTAGAAAAGAAACGTGCTATGGATGTGCCTATTTTTACATATGATAGGGAAACGCAGAGTATTTGTGTAATTGGCAGTGATGGTAGCAAAACTCAGGTATGTGGGAGATATAATCATGGACGCTATAGCGAAAGAGTCAAATAAAAAGCCGGAGATAATTGTTTTTGCTGGACCAAACGGTTCCGGCAAGAGTACTTTTACAGATTTATTAAAACCACCTGTTGACTATATTAATGCTGATGAAATCAAGAAAAATTTAAAATGCGATGATTTGACTGCAGCGCAAATTGCTGAAAAGCAGAGAGAGGATCATTTGAAAAATAGAGAGGACTTCTGTTTTGAAACAGTTATGTCTACACCTAGAAATTTAAATTTGTTGCAACGAGCTAAGGAAGCAGGTTATTTTATACGTTGTTACTATATTTTAACTGTTGACCCTTTTATTAATGTTTATCGAATAAAATCTCGTGTCGCAGAAGGTGGACATGATGTGCCGGTCGAGAAAATAATAGAACGCTATGATAAGGCTTTGGCTCAGGTTTGTGATGTTGTTCATGTTGCAGACGTTTGTCATATATATGACAACTCGACAGAGCAACCTTTTCGTATTTTCAAAAAACGCAAGAGTGAGGAATTCTTTGATGTTTGCGATGAGTGGCATCAAGAAGATATTAAGCTTTTAACTGGTAGCGAAAATATGCAGTATAAGAACTTAAATAAATGAAAAGAGGACGGTGCGCACCGTCCTCTTTTTATCTACATTCCGATGTATAAAACCTTTCAAAAACACCAATTTACATACATTGCAATGTATGTAGTTCGCAAAAAAACGCATTTTTCTACATCGCAATGTATGAAGTTCTTGCAAAATCAAAGCATGCTGTAATCAGTATGCTTTTTTTATGATATAATATAAATTAGTATAGAATAATTTTGAGGTGAAGCTTGTGCGGATAATTGAAGGTGCAGAATCATTTCTGCTGGAGGGAAAAAACAATAAGGCAGTGTTGCTCTTGCATGGTTACACCGGTGCGCCGTCGGAAATGCGTCCGCTGGGTGATTATCTGCATGCGCTTGGTTATACTGTGAGCTGTGTGCGCCTTCCCGGCCACGGCACGAGCATCAAAGACCTGGAGGCAACCACCGCGACGGATTGGTATGCTGCTGCTGAAGCGGAATGCCTGGAGCTGCTGGCGCGCTTTGACAGCGTTTATGTGGCAGGCCTGTCGATGGGTGGATTGCTGGCTATCAAGCTGGCAGCAAAGCTGCCGGTGAAGAAGGCTGCTTTTATTTCGGCACCTATTTTTGTGCAGGATAAGCGTGCGCCGCTGTTAGCGTTCTTGCGCTTTTTCATCCACTACTTGCCTAAGCACAAGAAGAATTATCAGGAGCTGCAGGAATATTGCATCTCCTATGCCAAAATGCCGACGAAGCCGTTGATGAGTCTTTTTAAGATGCTTAATGAATGCAAGAACCAGCTGCTGGCGGAAATCAAAATCCCCTGTTTGATTTTGCAGTCGAAAACAGAGCATACCGTGCAGCCGCGCAGTGCCGAATATATCTATAACAAATTAGCTGCGGCCAGCAGCAGAAGATTAGTCTGGTTTGAGCACAGCGGGCATATTCTGACACTGGACCGCGAGCATGAGGCAGTTTTTAAGGAAATCGCCGATTTTTTTGCTGAATAAAAGGATATTGAAGGGTAGACGAAGAAATATGGATAAGTCATTGTTGAATAATAACGAATACAGCTGGTGCTTTGCCTGTGGCAAGGATAATCCCAGCGGGTTACATATGCGTTTTGAAATTGACGACGACAAGTGCACAGCGTATTTTACGCCGCGCCGGGAGCACCAGAGCTATCCCGGACGTATGCACGGCGGACTGGTGGCAGTGTTGCTGGATGAGGTGACAGGCAATTATCTTTTTGCCAAGGAGGGCAAGCCTTCCTATACGGCGAAGATTGAAATCCGCTACCGTCAGCCGTTGGCGATAGGTGAAGAGGTTGTCTGCACCGGGCGTGAGCTCAAGCGTAAGGGACGCATGGTGGAAATGCAGGGTACAATCTGCAAAAAGGACGGTACACTGTTGGCGGAATGCCTGTCGAAGATGATGATTGTGGATGAAACGCCGCAACCGTCGCGCAAGCTCGCCGCAGGCGAGGGTGAAGAAGAATAGAGGTAAAATTATGCAGACGAAGGATGTACGTGAAAAAATATTAAATTTTATGCGTGAAGAAAGCTATGCACCGATGACCTCGGAGGAGCTGGTGGATGCGCTGGGGCATGATGTTAATCCCAACAAGTTTTGGGATGAGCTGCTGGCGCTGGAGCAGAACGGCGAGATTATTAAAACACGCTTTGAAACATACGGCCTGCCGGAGAAAATGGGCCTGGTTGCCGGACGTTTTCAGCTGACGAGCAAGGGCTTTGGCTTTGTTATTCCGGATAACAAGGGCGACAGACCGGACGTGTTCATTCCGCCGCGTGCTTTGCAGGGTGCGATGAACAATGACCGCGTGCTGGCGCGTGTGAATAATGCGGCGCAGGGCAAAAAGCCTGAGGGCGAAATCCTGCGTATCATCACGCATGCTAATAATAAGGTAGTAGGCGTTTTCCATCAGACCGGTGATTTTGCCTTTGTAACGCCTGACGACAAGCGCATCGGTCAGGATGTATATGTTATGCGCAAGCACTTTAACGGTGCGAAGGATGGGCAGAAGGTAGTAGTAGAAATTACCGAATGGCCGCAGGAGCACCGTAAGGCCGAGGGCAAGGTTACCGAGGTTTTGGGCAACATCGGTGATGTGGGTTTGGAGATTCTGTCGATAATCAAGCAGAATGATCTGCCGCTGACCTTCCCGGATGAGGTGCTGGAGGCTTCGCGCAAGGTGCCGAAGTCTATTAAAAAGGGCGAGCTGGCAGGCCGCCGTGATCTGCGTGAACGCACTGTCGTAACCGTCGACGGCGAGGATGCTAAGGACTTGGATGATGCTGTTTATGTAGAGCAGATTAACGATAACGAATACCTGCTGGGCGTTTATATTGCGGATGTCAGCTATTATGTTACGGAGGACAGCGTGCTGGATAAGGAAGCAAGAGAGCGCGGCACAAGCGTTTATCTTGTCGACCGCGTACTGCCGATGCTGCCGGAGCGTCTGTCGAACGGTATCTGCAGCCTGAATGCCGGTGAGGACCGTTTGTCCATGGCCTGCGAGATGCATATCGACAAAATGGGCAAGGTGCTCAGCTACGAGATTTTCCCGGCGGTTATCAATGTACGTCACCGTTTGAGCTACAATATTGTGCGCGCAATTTTGGCAGGCGACAAGGAAATGTGCGACAAGTATGAGGACATTTTGCCGATGATTGCCCGCATGGATATTCTGCGCCAGATTTTGCATGACAAGCGTGCGCGTCGCGGCGCTGTAGACTTTGATTTGCCGGAGCAGAAGGTTATTCTGGACGAAAAGCTGCACCCGATTGAGATTGTGCAGCGCATCCACGGTAATGCGGAGTCGATTATCGAGGAGTTCATGCTGGCGGCCAACGAAACAGTTGCGCAGCACATGTTTAATCAGCACTGGCCGTTCATCTACCGCGTGCATGATATTCCGAACGAGGAAAAAATGCAGGAGTTCGCCAAGCTGCTGGCAAACTTCAATATTAAGTTTATTCCCAAGGAAGAAACGGAGCCGAAGGATATTCAGCAGGCCGTGAAGGAAATCGCCGGCCGTCCGGAAGAACGATTGGTAACTACGGTAGCGTTGCGTTCCATGAAGCAGGCTGTTTATCAGACGGATAATATCGGACACTTTGGCCTGGCGGCGAAGTATTATACGCACTTTACCTCGCCAATCCGCCGTTATCCGGACCTGATTGTGCATCGCCTGCTGCGCGCCTGGATGACAAAGCCCACACTGAAGGAAGCAGATGCCGAAAAGCTGGGCGATAAGCTGGACGTTATTGCCGATCATTCCTCTATTCGCGAGCGTGCGGCAGCGGATGCGGAGCGTGCAACCGTTGACCTCAAAATGTGCGAATATATGGCAGACCATATCGGCGAAGAATTTGACGGCGTTATTTCCGGCGTAACGGCCTTTGGTATGTTCGTTGAGCTGGAGAACGGCGTAGAGGGACTGGTGCATATTTCCAGCCTGATGGATGATTACTACGAATATTACGAGGAGCGTTATGCCCTCGTAGGCACGCACAGCGGTCACACCTATCGCCTGGGTGATAAGGTGCGCATTGAGGTGCTGCAGGTAAATATCAGCGATGTAAGCATCGACTTCATTATGGCAGGGGAAAACGCAGGCGTGCGCGAGCACATCCGCCAGCAGCTGCTGATGAAGCAGAAGCCGAGCAGCGGACGCAGCACGCAGAGCATCGCTCTGAGTGCGGAAACGCAGAAGAAAAAGCACAAGGGCGCGAAGAATAAAGAGGCCGGACGCCGCAGCGCCAAGCACGGTAAGCCTGCGCCGAAGAGCAGTTCTAAGGGCGGCAGCAAGTCCGGTAAAAAGAGCAGAAAAAAGAATAGGAAAAGCAGATAATTATGGCAGAACAAAAGATTAAAATTATAGCAGAAAATCGTAAGGCACGCCATGACTTTACCATTTACGAAACCTTTGAGGCAGGCATTGCGCTGACCGGTACGGAGGTAAAGTCCCTGCGTGCGGGCAAGGCGAACATGAAGGACAGCTATGCACAGGTAACACGTCAGGCGGAGGTCTTTGTGTATAATCTGCACATCAGCCCCTACGACCATGGCAACATCTTTAACCATGATCCGCTGCGCAGCCGCCGCCTTTTGCTGCACCGTGCGGAGATTAACAAGCTCATCGGCAAGGTGAAGGAAAAGGGCTATGCGCTTGTACCGCTCAAGCTGTACTTTAAGCATGGTCTGGTGAAGATGGAGCTGGCGCTGGCAGTAGGCAAGAAGCTGTACGATAAGCGTCAGGACATGGCCAAGCGCGACGCTAAGCGTGAGATGGAGCGCGCGCTGAAGGACAGGAATCGCTGATAGACGGGTGAATTCACAAATTCTTCATGCACAGTCATTTGACTTTTTGACTAAAGCATAGTAAAATATCATTGTAGCGTATCGGCTCTTTCACCGATATATTCCAATTTGGGGATGTACTGGTTTCGACGGGGGTAGGTGCGGTATGATAAGCGAGCCGTGGTTCCATCTGCACGATAATCGGTGGGCACGTTTAAATATAAACGCTGAACAAGAATACGCTTTAGCAGCTTAATCTGCTAACTGTCTCTGAGCCTCCTCCCGCGGGTGAGGAATGACAGTCAATTGTGGGATACCTTAAGGCTGATTCCTATAGGCTTTAAGGGAAACTCTTTAGGATAGCAATGTGAAGGCCCGTCGTCAGGCAATCGCAGCGCGAAACAAAGTATGACGTCTGCGCTCGGAGAAAGTTGTATGGCAATATTTTCGGACAGGGGTTCGACTCCCCTCATCTCCACCAGAATTAGTCCAATCGTGACAGTTGATTGGTGGAATAAAAAGCAGAGGATAGTGTATAACAGCACTATTCTCTGTTTTTGTTTGAAAATGATTTTATATACAGGAGTGTAGAGATAGAGTAGATAATTTCCAATGCTGTTTATTATATACTGCAGTAGTCCTTTGTGCTATAATTCTATTATAGAAGTAACGTGAAATGCGAGGATGTTAAAGCAGATGGGCAGATTTGTTAATCCTGATAAAAGCGCTTTTCAAAATGCGGTTAACGGAGAAATATATATAGATAAGAGCAGATTGATAAATAAAAATTTTTAAAGCATAAAAAAAGCCTACTGGATTATATGGTCAGTAATTCAGTAGGCTTGATTTTTGGAACATGTCGGTGTTCAACCGATGAACAAAGTATAACATATAATAACGAGGTGATCGTGGAAAAAGGTGCGCGTCAGCCTTTTTTCGCTTGTAGCTGATAATTTGTGCCAAGTGTCCCGAATAATATATATAATTTAGGACACATGCTGCTCTTGTTGATGCCCTTGCTACTCATTATTCTAACCAATATGATTGACAATGACGATTAGAATGGTTAGAATATGGGTAGAATAGAACTGAGGAGTGAGCAGAATGAGATTCCGGGAAACAGAAACGGTTGAATTAAAGTCTATCGTGATGGATGATATCAAAAAAGAGATTATTGCTTTTGCCAACTGTGACGGAGGCACGATTTATGTAGGTGTGGCAGACGATGGCACAGTGTTGGGAATTGAAAATGCGGATAAATGTGCCTTGCAGATTTCCAATATGGTACGGGATGCCGTAAAGCCGGATGTTACTATGTTCATTCACTATGAAACGCTAGAATGTGATGGAAAAGCAGTTGTGGCCGTCAACATTCAGCGCGGCACAAACCGTCCCTATTATCTGGCAAAGAAAGGACTGCGGCCTGAGGGTGTCTATGTGCGGCAGGGATATTCTTCTGTACCGGCAACAGATACGGCTATTCGGCAGATGATCAAGGAAACCGATGGAGATAGCTTTGAGAATATGCGGTCTATCAATCAGGCATTGACCTTTGAGGCAACAAAAAAGGAATTTGAAAAACGCAATGTTGTATTTGGACAGCCGCAAATGCAGACTTTGAAAATCGTTTCCGCAGATGGCATTTATACGAATTTAGGGTTGCTCCTGTCTGAGCAGTGTCCCCACACAATCAAGGCGGCCGTGTTTGAAGGAATCAATCAGAATGTATTTAAGGATCGCCGGGAGTTTTCCGGCTCTCTGATGCAGCAACTCAATGATGTCTACGACTATATTGATTTCCACAATCAGACACATGCGACATTTCGGAAGCTTTTGCGGATTGATACACGGGACTACCCGGAGGTCGCCGTCCGCGAGGCATTGCTGAACACGCTAGTACACCGAGATTATTCTTTCCGAGCCAGCACCTTGATCAGCATATACGATGATCGGATTGAATTCGTGTCCATCGGCGGGCTGCTTCCCGGTTTGGGACTTGACGATTTGATGATGGGTGTTTCTGTTTGCAGAAATCCACACCTTGCTAATGTTTTTTACCGCTTGCAGCTGATTGAAGCATATGGCACCGGTATGAAGAAAATCATGGGAGCTTATGCAAATGCTCTGGTGCAACCGAAGATCAAGACAACTAACAACGCTTTCAAAATCATTCTTCCTAATGTGAATTTCACGCCAAAAGCAGCAGAAGCACATAAGAAATTTGAAAATGCGGCAGCTCTGGACTTGGATTCAAATGAGGAAAAAGTTCTGCAATTTTTAAGGGAGCACCTGATGATTACCAGAAAAGAAACACAGACACTGTTGGAGGTTAGTCAGTCTACGGCTGGTCGTATTCTGAAAGCAATGGTAGATAGTGGTCAAATCAAACAGATTGGTGGAAGTCGTACCACACGGTATGAACTTAGAAAAGAGTAATTTATAACAGACAAACCACAAAGGTTTGACGCTGTTGATTTTGGTTTTTCGAGACAGGCTTGATACAGTATTTTTACGCAGGGTGAATATTGTCTGCGGCGGCGTAATCTTTTTTTACGGAGTGAAGTTGTTGCTAAACTTTTAGGAACTTGTATGAGGCTGTAATATAAGAATAGGGATGTGGCTGTTAGTTACCTATAACAGCACGAGGATAATGTACTTTCGCGGTACGTTATCCTCTTTTTTGCTTTCAGGATGAATTTAAGCATAGGTGATGTAAAATTTTTATTCTATAGCTTTTTTATGAGAGCAATGACAGTTTCTGTCCATGGTATCGTATATAATTTAGTTATCAGATTCCCTGGGCGATAAGTTTCAGGAGGCTTTGGCTAAGGTAAAGATTTGCGGTTAAATGTTATATATGCTGATTTTAGTTTATCTTGAACCGCTTGTGTTGGAAAACACATTTAGAAGAATTATTAACCTCGGAAGCACGTGGCATATAAGCTGTATTTTGTAGTATAATTATATAAACAAAATACGGAGGTTAATACTATGACTAGAGAAATGCATATGGGCGACATTGTGCGCCATTTTAAAAGAGAAACTGTCGAAAATCCTACGACGGAATACTTATATAAAATACTGGCCTTTGCCGAGCACACGGAGACCGGCGAAAAGCTGGTGGTGTATCAGGCGCTGTATGCTCCGTTCAAAATTTGCGCCCGTCCTTACGCTATGTTTATGAGCGAGGTGGACCGCGAAAAATATCCTGCGATTAAGCAAAAGTACCGCTTTGAGGTTGTGCAGGAGTTCTGATTGCTTAGGCGATTATACCGGTGGTGCATATAATTTTATTTGCAGGAGAGAACGGAAATGCTTTATCCGATTTTAGACCAATATGATGTTGATATAAAAAAAGCGCTGGCCTACGGCTTTGTGCGGGAGGGCGCAGGGCTGACACTGCGCAAGACACTGCCGGAAACAGAGTTTTACGCTGTCGTTATGCTTGCAGGCAAGGCCTTATCCGTAAATGTTTTGGAACGTGATACAGATGAGGAGTACCTGCCATTTAACGTTGCCGATAACATCAGCGGTTACGTTATGAGCGTGCGCGAGAAAGCAGAGGCTCTGCTGGAAGAAATAAAAACGCAGTGCCTGATTAAAAGCAATGTTAAGCTGCAGCTGATGGATTACTGCTCGCAGCGCTTCGGCACTGTACCCGACGCTCCGTGGCCGGAAACACCGGAGAATTTTACCTTTAAGACGGCGCGGAGAAATAAATGGTACGCTTTGTTTATGACGATTCCCTATAAAAGCCTGGGCTTAGCGAAGGCGGGGAAGGTTGATGTTTTGAATATTAAGCTGCCACCGGCAAAGATTGAGCAGCTGGTGGACAGGCAGCATTTTTATCCTGCGTATCATATGAACAAAAAGCATTGGCTGACGGTAATGCTGCAAAAGGATGCAGACATTTCGTTGGTGCAGGAGCTGTTGGCGGAAAGCTATCAGCTGGTGGAAAAATAGCAAAGGAGATTGAGCAAGTGTTACATATAGGTTGTCATTTATCCTCATCGAAGGGCTTTCTAGCGATGGGAAAGACGGCGCTGTCGATCGGTGCCGATACGTTTCAGTTTTTTACGCGCAATCCGCGCGGAGGCAAGGCGAAGGCTGTGAAGCCGGAGGACGCGGCGGCGCTGAACGCGTTGATGCAGGAGCACAATTTTGCGCCCATTCTGGCACACGCACCGTATACGATGAACCCATGTGCAGCAGACGAAAAGCTGCTGGAGTTTGCGCAGATGGTGATGGAGGGCGATTTGGCGATGCTGGAATATGTGCCGGGGAATATGTATAATTTTCATCCCGGCAGCCATGTGAAGCAGGGAGCTGAGGTTGGCATAGAAAAAATAGCGGCGCTGCTCAACAGTGTGCTGCACAAGGATTTGCATACCACGGTTCTATTGGAAACGATGGCCGGCAAGGGCACGGAGGTTGGCCGCAGCTTTGAGGAGCTGGCGGCGATTTTGAGCAAGGTGCAGCTTAACGAAAAGATGGGCGTCTGCCTTGATACCTGTCATATTTTTGACGGTGGCTATGATATCGTTAATGATTTGGACGGCGTACTGGCGCAGTTTGACAAAATCATTGGTTTGGAGCGTTTGAAGGCGGTGCATCTGAACGACAGCCTGAATATTTGCGGCAGCCACAAGGACAGGCATGCGTGCATCGGTGCAGGCAATATCGGCTTGGAGGCGCTGACGGCGGTGATTAACCATCCGGCGCTGCGCACACTGCCGTTTTACTTGGAAACACCTAACGAGCTGCCGGGCTACGCTGCGGAAATAAAGCTGCTGCGTGAGCGCTTTAAAGAGTAATATACCAAGGATTTTTATAAGAGGTGAGCGATAGAAATGGAAATGGCTTATACGGAGCTGAATGCGAAGCTGTGCGCTTTTTTGGATAAAACGCCCAACAGCTTTTTCGCCGTGAAAAATATTAAGGTGGAGCTGGCGGCTGCAGGCTTTACCGAGCTGCAGGAAAACAGCAGATGGCAGCTGCAGGAAGGCGGCAAATATTATGTGAGCCGTAACGGTTCGGCGCTGCTGGCCTTTGTGATTCCGCAAAAGGATTACCTGGGCTTTCAGGTTTACGCCTGCCACTGCGATTCGCCGGCGTTCAAGCTGAAGAATAATGCGGAAATTGTGGTAGATAAAAAGTATGTGAAGCTGAATGTGGAAAAGTACGGCGGCATGCTGCTGAACACCTGGCTTGACAGGCCGCTTTCCGTTGCCGGACGTGTGCTGTGCAACGTTGACGGCCGCTTGGAAGCGCGTCTGGTTAATGTTGAGCAGGACCTGATGATGATTCCGAATCTGGCAATCCACATGAACAGGGAAGCCAACGAGGGCGTAAAGCTGAACGCGCAGACGGATATGCTGCCGCTTATCGGCAGTGCTGCGGCTAAGGACGGCCTGCAGAAGCTGTTGGCGGAGGCCTGCGGCGTTACCGCAGAGCAGATTGTGGATACGGAGCTTTTCCTGTACAACAGAATGCCGGCGACTACAGTCGGGCTGGAGCAGGAATATGTTGCCGGCGGCAGGCTGGATGATTTGCAGTGCGTGTTTGCCGGATTGCAGGGCTTTTTGGCGGCAGAAGCAGGCGAGAGTGTGCCGGTATTCTGCATGCTGGATAACGAAGAGGTTGGCAGCGGCACGAAACAGGGCGCGGCGGCGACCTTCTTAAAGGATGCGCTGCAGCGCATCAACATGGCATTGGGCAGGGACGAGGAGGATTATCTGGTGTCTTTGGCCAACAGCCTGATGCTTTCGGCGGACAATGCGCATGCTGTGCATCCTAATCATACGGATAAGAACGACCTGACGAACAAGACCTATCCTAATGAGGGTGTGGTTGTCAAATACAGCGCTAACCAAAAATATACTACGGATGCGGTATCCGGCGCATTGGTGCAGCTGCTGGCTAAAAAGGCGAACGTGCCGCTGCAGCTTTTCTATAACCGTTCGGATATGGCAGGCGGTTCTACCTTAGGCAATATCTCTACCGCTCAGGTAGCAATCAAATCGGTGGATATCGGCCTGGCGCAGCTGGCGATGCATTCCGCCTACGAAATGGCCGGCGTTAAGGACACGGCGTATCTGGCGGAGCTGGCGCAGGCATTTTTTGCTGCCGCTGTGGCGGAGGCTGCCGACGGAACGTACTTCTTGAAGTAACAATTTAATATGCGTATATCAAAGGGCATAGCAGATGCTGGTGACAGGTCTGCTGTGCCTTTGCTATTAGTTGCGGGCGTTTCGGCGTGGTGATATACTGAGCTTAGGAAGATTCATAAGCGAAAGAGGTGATTATATGTTGCAGGCAATACGCAGATTATCTAAAACACATCTGGCAATGCTGGCAGTCTGCCTGCTGGCGGTGGGCAGCGCTGTCTATTTCTTTTTGGCGCAGCGTGCCAGCCGTCATGCGGCGGAGCTTTTTAACTATTATATGGCTAAGCAGCAGGTGTTGGCAGGAAGCGTGACGGCCGAGGAGCTGCGTGCCGATATCTGGGGCAATGTATATTTTAAAAACCTGACCTGGGATTCGCCGGAGAACGAACGCTTGGTGGATGTGCCGGAGGGACGCATTAAAATCAAGCCTAAGGACATCATCCTGCGTATAGCCGGTATTGATACGGTGCAGGAGGTGGAGCTGAGCGGTGCTTATATTCATTTGGGCTTTGATGATAAAATGCGCCTGGATATCCTGCAGAATAAAAAGACGGCGGAGGAAAGTATCCTGCCGGACGAGGTGCCTATGGAAAAGCGTCATCTGCAGATTAAGGGCAGGCTGCCGAATATTAAGCTGATTTTGCATGATACGGTGCTGTCGGCAGAATATAAAAAGCGTCACTTTATTTTGAATGACGTGGACGGCACGGCGCAGATACATGAGCATCAAAGGCTGGAGCTGCACTTAGCTGCGGGACGCTACGGCGGCAGCATTGCAGGCAAGGGACTGAATATTGACGGCACCTGCGACCTGAAGGGGGAGCAGAAGACGAATATCAATATCTGCCTGTATGATGTTATTCCGGATTCGCTGGGCATGAAAAATGTTAAGGATGCGATGACGGTGACTGGGCAGATGACCGGCAGCCTGAAAAAACCTGTGATTGATGGTGCGCTGGCGCTGAAGGAGCTGCATCTGAACGATTTGTATTTTACGAATATCGACGGCACCTACCATTATGAAAATGCGCTGATAACCTTTCAGGATGTGACTGGCAGCATTTTCGGCGGTACCTTTGATGCGATAGGCTTGTATCATTTTGATAATCGCTATTACAAAATCGATGTTGACGGCAAGAATCTGATGGCTTCGCTGGCTGCCAAAAGCAGCAAGATAAATACGAGCGTGGCCTTGAAGATTAAGTTCCGCAATGAGGGACCTAAGGGCAATAATTTGGTATACGGCAGCTTTTCTACGGGCAAGGGAACATATATGCTGGTGCCGTTTTTGAGCCTGCGTGGCAGCTTCAGCGACCAGAGCGGTGAGCTGGCCTTTAGTAATGTAGAGATTGAAACCAAGGTGGGCACGTTTGAAAGCGATGTCTTTAAGATTGTGGACGGCAGATTGCAGCTGGGCGAAATTTTTTTGGCGAACGGCGAGGGCAGGCGCATACGCGTGAGGTAGGGGGAGAATTTTTATAATAAAAGAATATACAATATAGGTATTCCTTGTGGAATCAGAAAAGTCCAGTCTGTAATTTAAAAAAATTAATAGACTGGACTTTTGTGCAAATTCCTAAATTTTTTTCAAGGTAGCAAGTGACTTTTTCAATATAGACAAAAACTGTCTTTGTAGTGTGATACACTAAAGATAAATTAGCAGAAATGTAAAATAGAGATACATTTTAGTATCTCTATTTACATACATAAAAATATAATTTTTTCAATCCACATATACCGAAAGTATATGACTCTTTCATTGTACAATAACAATCTTCAGAAGACAAGGTAATTTTGCGTGCTTAGCAGAAATAATAATCCTTGACAATTGATTCTTTAAACATTAAAATATAATTGAAAGCAAAAAGTGAGGTGTTCAGTATGTATCCGGCGCATATAAGAAAAGAAATATCTTGTGATGGTAAAGTAACTTATTCATTTCAATCTGTTGCTGAGCATTGCCGTAATACAGCAAAATATGCTAGTGAAGCATTAAAGGCAGTAGGCTTAGAAAAGACTGCTTATCTTGCAGGCTTATTACATGATTGCGGCAAACATACGTTCAGATTTAAGCAGTATATTGAAGATGCAGTTGTCAATGAAAAAGAAGTTAAGCGTGGTACTGTTAATCATACTTTTGCAGGTGTAAAGCTGATTTTAGCGAAACATGCTAAATATGTTGGTGCAAATGACTTCCAAGATTTAACTATTGAATTGATAGCTTATGCAATCGGAGCACATCACGGCTTATTTGACTGTATAAAAGATAAGGATGAAAGTGCCTTTGCTTACAGATTAGAAAAAGAAAACATTGATTCTGAGGAGGCTATAGAAAACTTCTATAATGAATGTGCCAGTGAGGATGAAATTGAAAAATTGCTTCTGGAGGCAACAGATGAAATAAAAAATCTTGCTGATATAATAGTTAGTATAGATAGCACAGAGAATTATAAAGAACCTGAAATTCCGTTTTATTATTCATTGGTGTGTCGTTTACTGACATCGGCAGTTATAGATGCTGATAGAAAAGATACTATGGAATTTGAAAAAAATGAGGTAACTAAGCAGTTAGACTTAGATTGGAGTAGGATTTTAGCGAATTTTAATTCTTATATTGAAAATTTTAAGACAGAACGGGATATAGATTTAGCACGTAAGGCGATTTCTGCTGCATGTGCTGTTGCCGCGCAAAAACCTGAAGGAGTATACAGGTTAAATGTTCCGACTGGTGGTGGCAAAACTTTAAGTTCATTGCGTTATTCCTTGGAACACGCAAAAAAATATCATAAAAAAAGAATGTTTTTTGTCATGCCTTTACTGTCCATCATTGAACAAAATGCACAGGAAATAAGAAAAGCAGTACAGGATGATAGTATTCTTTTAGAGCATCATTCTAATGTCATTGATGATGAAAACAGTGATGTCGAGGAATTAAATAAGAGAGAGCTGCTTATACAGTCCTGGGATAATCCTATTGTGATAACAACATTAGTGCAACTTCTAAATACTATGTTTTTAGGAAAAACCAGTTCAGTCAGACGTTTTGCATCTCTGTGTAATAGTGTAATTGTTTTTGATGAGGTGCAGTCTTTGCCAAATACAATGCTCACGCTGTTTAATTTAACGATAAATTTCCTTGTGAAAAAATGTCATGCAACTGTTATTTTGTGTTCTGCTACACAGCCTTCCTTTGAAAATGCTGAGCACAAATTATTAAGCGAGGTTAGTGACTTGATTACGTTGCCCTCTGAAACTTTAAAGGTTTTTGAACGTGTGGAATTAGTTGACAAGGGTTCTATGAGCATGGAAGAGTTATCTGATTTTGCTTTAGAAATAATAAGGAGCAAAAAAAGCCTTCTAGTTGTATGCAATACAAAACGAGAGGCTAAAGAGTTATTTGAGAGTTTACAGGCTGAAGTAAACGGCGTGATTCCAATGTATCATCTATCTGCTTCGATGTGTACAAAGCATAGAAAAATGATAGTAGAGTCAATGAAAATTGATTTGAGTTTACCAGATCCTAAACAAATAGTTTGCGTTGCAACTCAAGTAATTGAGGCTGGTGTGGATATTTCTTTTAACTGTGTTATTAGATTACAGGCTGGAATGGATAGTATTGTTCAGGCAGCAGGAAGATGCAATAGAAATGGCGAAAATAAATTAGAGTCGGTTTACATTGTAAATTTATTGGGAGAGAAACTTCATCGGCTTAAAGAGATTGAAACTGCTAAAAGAGCTACTGAAAGTTTATTACAGGAAGTTAAAATAAAAAAACATTATACTAGCTTGAACTCCGATGTAGCTATTTCCTTTTATTATAAAAAGCTATACTCTATGATGAACAAGGGTGAGCAAGATTTTTTTGTACCTAATTTACATAAGTCTTTATACGGATTGTTAAATCAACATGATGTTGCAGATGGTTACTTTTTGGCGCAACAGTTAAAGACAGCAGGAAAGTATTTTAATGTTTTTGATAATAATACCGTTGAAATGATAGTGCCTTATGGGAAGGGGCAAGATGTTATTAGCGAGTTGAATTCTGAGAAAGCTATGTATAATCTGGCGTATGCGGAAGAAGCTATAAAGCAAGCAACCGGATATACTGTTACATGTTATCAATATCAGATAGATATTTTAAAGAAAGATGCAGCAGTAATATATAATGATTGCTTTGGCATCTATATCTTGAATGATTCTGCTTACTATGATGATAAGCTTGGTTTAAATTTAGATGCTATAGGTGGCGAAGGAGTTTTTTATTAAGCAATGGAGGTGTCATATGCATTCTAATAATGTCGAATTTGAGGTTTATGGTAATTATGCACTTTTTAGTGATCCAATCATGCGTGTAGGTGGTGAGAAGTGTTCTTATCAGGTGCCTACATATGAAGCATTAAAAGGTATTTTAATGTCGGTGTATTGGAAGCCGACCATCATTTGGTACATTGACAAGGTGCGTGTAATGAATCAGATTCAAACAGAGGTTAAAGGCGTCCGTCCAATTAAATACACTGGTAATGGAAATGATTTGGCATATTATACATACCTGAAAAATTGCCGGTATCAAGTCCAGGCGCATTTTGAATGGAATAAGAACCGACCTGAGTTGGAAGGTGACCGAAATGAGAATAAACACCATAATATTGCAAAACGGATGATATTGAAAGGCGGCCGCCGAGATGTTTTTTTGGGAACACGCGAATGTCAGGCTTATGTAGAGCCTTGTAAATTTGGTGAAGGTTCTGGGGCCTATGATGATGTTAATGAATTGGCTTTTGGTGTTATGTATCATGGTATTACTTATCCGGATGAATTTTATTCTCCCGAAACTAAGGATTGCATGACTGTACGTTTTTGGCGACCAGTTATGAAAAAGGGTGTTATTGATTTCATACGTCCCCAAGAGTGTACTGCTACTAAGAAAATTCATCCGATGAAAATGAAAATTTTTGAAGATAAGAAGAATTTTAGTGGTTTAGATGAGTTCGAACATGAGGAAGGAGGAACAATAGATGAGTTTGTTTAATAAAGCCTATGAGACATATGAATACCATAAGTCATTAGTAGGAATGATTGAAGCCGGCAAATCGCCTTTGTTACCAATCTCTCATATTTTGAAAAATGTACAAATTGAAGCAAGCATTAATTTAAATGGCGAATTTGTAAGTGCAAGAGCATTGGATAAAAAAAGTAAAGATCCTAATGTGCCTTTTGAGCAGCCAACTATTATTCCTGTAACAATAGAATCCGGTAGTCGTTCCGGCAAGAATCCGGCAGCGCATCCATTAAGCGATAAATTAGATTATCTGATTCCTACAGAAAACAACAAGCATCAGGAATATATGAATTTGTTAGCAAATTGGGAAGCATCATCAGAATATGGCGATATAAAACTAAGTGCTATAAAAAAGTATCTTGATGGTGAAACGATTGTCAAGGATTTAGTAAGAGAACAACTTTTGGAATTGGATAAAAATAACAAAATAGCTGACAAAAAAATTAATGGTGTAGAACCATTGCAATGCATGGTGCGTTGGCGTGTTTTGGGAACAGACGTAGAAGAATGTTGGCGTGATAAACAGCTATTCCAAAAATGGGCTTCTTATTATGACACTCAGATGCAAAATAATGAGAAATTCATTATGGATCTTTGTATGATTTCTGGAGAACAAGAAATTCTTGCACCTATGGTTCCTAAAGGAATTGTAAATATGCAGGCAAATGCTAAATTGATTTCTTCTAATGATACTGCAAATTTTGTTTTTCGTGGACGCTTTACTGATGCCGAACAAGCAAGCAGTGTAGGATATTCAACCTTTCAGAAAGTGTTTGTAATTTTGCAGTGGTTGGCCAATAATTCCGAAACTAGCTTTTGCGTATCTGATAGAACTTTTTTGTGTTGGAATCCTAAAGGAAAACCTGTACCAAAGTTTAATAAGAGTATATTTGGCGATAAAAAGAAAACAATTTTTGTTCCTTCGGATTATCGCAAGGAATTAAATAATACCTTGGCAGGATTTAAAAATGATTTACCTAATGAAGAGGATGTAATTATTGCAGCTTTTGATGCAGCAACAACCGGACGATTATCATTGGTATATTATAATGAATTAAAGGCATCTGATTTTTTTGAAAGAATTAATAGCTGGTATAATAGCTGTTATTGGTATTTTTATCAAAATATCCAATCACCGTTGTTGTATGATATAGTGCGTTTTGCTTTCGGTGTTCAGAGGGGCAATGATGATAACAGCAAAGTTGAAGTTGATGATAAGCTTTTAAAACAACATATGCAGAGGCTGTTTAAGTGTCTTATTGAGAAACTACCTATACCTTATGATATAGTAATGGCATTAACTGCCAAGGCTTCAATGCCCAAAAGCTATAATAAGAAAAATCGTGAAAAGATACTTTCTGTAGCTTGTGCGGTCATAAGAAAGTATTATAATGATAAGGCCCAAAAGGAGGAATGGAATATGAGCCTTGATAAAAATAAGTTGAATCGTGATTATTTATATGGCAGATTATTAGCTGTATTTGAAAAGCTAGAGATTGATGCAATGAAGAGCCGGTACGGCTATACTGATAATGATATCAGGGAAACTCATGCTGATAAATTGTGGAATTTTTATTGTGCTAAGCCGGAAAGTGGTGCAGCGAATATTAATGGTGCTTTAAGACCTTATTTGAAATATTTGCCGGACACAAGAAAAAACTTCTATTTGGGCCTTATTGGCGAAATTATGGGAAAAATAGGTGAAACAGCTGATAAAATCCGCAATAAAAGTCTGGAACCCTGTTATTTGATGGGTTATTATGATCAGCGCAATGATTTATATATATCTAAAAAAGACAAACAAGAGGAGGATAAGTAAAATGGCAGAATTAAGCAACAAAATTGACTTTGTATTATTGGTAAGTGTAAAAATGGCAAATCCCAATGGTGATCCGCTGAATGGTAATCGCCCGCGTATTGATTATGGCAGCTATGGTGAAATTACAGCTGAATGTATTAAACGTAAAATTCGTAACCGTATGCAGGATTTGGGATATCCTATTTTTGTCCAGTCTAATGATCGCAGCGATGATGGCTTTACTTCTTTAAGTGATCGTGCATCGGCACTTATTGCTAAAAAGCTTGAAGAAAAACATTTAGCAGAAGATAAGAGCGATAAGAAAGTAAAGAAAGGTGACAAAGTTAGTCCGGAGCAGTATGCTGCCTGGACATGTGAAACTTGGCTTGATGTGCGTAGTTTTGGACAGGTATTCGCATTTAATAATAAAAAAGATAAAGAAGCAGCAGGTGTTTCAGTAGGTGTAAGAGGACCTATCTCGATTCATCAGGCAGTAAGCATTGATCCCGTTGAAGTATGCTCTTATCAAATTACCAAAAGTGTCAATGGCGAAAATAAAGATGGCAAAGAAGGAAAATCTTCTGATACAATGGGCATGAAGCACATGATAAAGTTTGGTATGTATGAAATTAAGGGTGCCATTAATGTTCAGCTTGCAACGAAAACTGGTTTTACAGATGAAGATGCTGAAGTTGTCAAAAAATGTTTATTAACTCTGTTTGAAAATGATGCTTCTTCGGCTCGTCCGGATGGCTCTATGGAAGTTGTTAAGTTGTATTGGTGGAAGCATAATTGCAAGGAAGGGCAGTACTCTTCTGCTAAGGTTCATCGTTCTGTTAAAGTAAAGCTTAAGGAAGGTATTGCAGAGGCACTGTCTGCAGATGATTATGATATTGTTGTCGATGAATTGAATGGTCTTGTTCCCGAAGTTAAAGAAGGAATGTAATATGCAGAAAGATTGGTATCAAGACTTAAATGAATATATTCGTTTGGGTGAACCCAAGCTGGAAGAAAAAACAGTTGCCTGGCAGACCGCAATTGGCTTACAGGCAGTAGATGGCCTTTCTACTTCTGATTACTTACTGGAAACGGCTAAAGAGAATATTGAAGGCAAAATCACTATTAGTGAAGCTAATGATAAAATCAGTAGTTATTATGAGGAATGCAACGATAGGAAAGCTATTGAAGCTGGAACGAAAGAAGCGGATGTTGTAGCAGGTAGGATTACTGCAATATTGGGAGAAAAAACATTTAGCTTTTCTCCTGCTTATTGGATTTCCATACATAAAAACCTTTTTGCGAATGTATTTGCTCATGCCGGAGAGGTCAGAACCTATAATATTAGTAAAAATGAATGGGTTTTGAATGGAAAAAGTGTTTTTTACGCATCCTATGATAGCATTTCTATGACACTCGACTATGATTTTAATACTGAAAAGAGATTTTCTTATAGAAATCTTAGCGAGAGTGAAATCGTTAAGCATATAGCAAAATTTACTTGTGATATATGGCAGATACATCCTTTTTGCGAAGGAAACACTCGCTCAACTGCTGTTTTTATCATAAAGTATTTGAATTCTTTAGGATATTCCATAGGTAATGAAGCTTTTGCTAAGGATTCCTGGTATTTCCGTAATGCTTTGGTTAGAGCAAACTATAATGATTTACAAAATGGAGTTCACGCTACTACGGTGTATTTAGAGAAATTCTTTGAGAATTTACTATATAACGGAAATAACGAATTAAAGAACCGCTATTTGCATATTGATTGGCATGAGTAAAAATAGTGCAGAATTATCCTGTGCGAAGTTATATGGAACATAAAATTTAACTTAGGTTCGCAACTTAAGCTAGAATGGGAAACTATAAGTTTTCTCACATCAAAATAAATTTTTGAGTATTTGAGTTGAGCTAGTTCGCAAAAAATGCTTGATTTAAATGAATAGAGAAGTAATTTGTTTTGATGCTGTCGCTCCCGCGAGGGAGCGTGGATTGAAATTCGTCGTAACTTTCGTAATCATGCCGTGCCACGTGTCGCTCCCGCGAGGGAGCGTGGATTGAAATAAGAAGTTGTTGATTTTATTGATATGTTTCGTACCGGTCGCTCCCGCGAGGGAGCGTGGATTGAAATTAACAGTATCAGAAGAAGGTGTCAATAACTCCGTGTCGCTCCCGCGAGGGAGCGTGGATTGAAATAAGCTGGTAAACATAATTTTAGAAAGTGGTGATTTAGTCGCTCCCGCGAGGGAGCGTGGATTGAAATTCAAAACGCTATGCGTCAAAGATATGGTTTTGATGTCGCTCCCGCGAGGGAGCGTGGATTGAAATACAACCTAAAGAAATAATTTGATCAGAGTAATCTTGTCGCTCCCGCGAGGGAGCGTGGATTGAAATTAGCTGGCTCTAGTGCGAAAAAGTATGATGCTGAAGGTCGCTCCCGCGAGGGAGCGTGGATTGAAATCTTGCGGTCAGTGTTTAGGCTGCCGTCTTGACAAGGCGTCGCTCCCGCGAGGGAGCGTGGATTGAAATGTAACAATTAACGGAGCAAAATATAAAATACCTCGGTCGCTCCCGCGAGGGAGCGTGGATTGAAATGTAACAATTAACGGAGCAAAATATAAAATACCTCGGTCGCTCCCGCGAGGGAGCGTGGATTGAAATTATATTGAGCGCATCGCCCCGGACGGTCGTTTGAAGTCGCTCCCGCGAGGGAGCGTGGATTGAAATGCCCACAGATAAGTCATTGAGCGTCTTTGTAATCGGTCGCTCCCGCGAGGGAGCGTGGATTGAAATCTGCGGCAGCTCGTCCTTGAATTGCTCCAAAACATGTCGCTCCCGCGAGGGAGCGTGGATTGAAATGCTGATTACGCAAAAGGAGGGCGGCTGTACGAGAAGTCGCTCCCGCGAGGGAGCGTGGATTGAAATTAGAAGATGACGGCGAAACCGAACACACCGATATGCGTCGCTCCCGCGAGGGAGCGTGGATTGAAATTATATTGAGCGCATCGCCCCGGACGGTCGTTTGAAGTCGCTCCCGCGAGGGAGCGTGGATTGAAATTGTACGATTGCTGAACCTTGGCTATTAATCTGCGAGTCGCTCCCGCGAGGGAGCGTGGATTGAAATTGTTTAGCAGACAGTAGCAGTCTATTCGCCCGATGTCGCTCCCGCGAGGGAGCGTGGATTGAAATGCTCGTATCGCTCCATTCGCCGTCACCCAGCGGGTGTCGCTCCCGCGAGGGAGCGTGGATTGAAATACATACGCCGAAGGCCTAGCGGCAGGGCTAAAACTGTCGCTCCCGCGAGGGAGCGTGGATTGAAATCCTGGACGGGAAGCACTTTGCCGGTGCAGCTGCGGTCGCTCCCGCGAGGGAGCGTGGATTGAAATCTGGCTGCTTAGCTTTAGAATGAGCTGTTGAGCTATGGTCGCTCCCGCGAGGGAGCGTGGATTGAAATCGGTCGTGCGATACCTTAGAGGACGCTCAAAGAGCGTCGCTCCCGCGAGGGAGCGTGGATTGAAATTTGCCGAGAACAAACGATGATGACGAGCAGGCACAGTCGCTCCCGCGAGGGAGCGTGGATTGAAATTTTATGGAGTTTTAAATTATGATTGAGATTAAATCAGTCGCTCCCGCGAGGGAGCGTGGATTGAAATCTACCGCTCCCGAAGTGGGAGGCACTACCAAGGGTCGCTCCCGCGAGGGAGCGTGGATTGAAATGTCACTATCAATGGAGCTAAATATAAAATACCTCGTCGCTCCCGCGAGGGAGCGTGGATTGAAATCTTTAAGCCAATGGGTCGACGATACCGGGTTGAAGTCGCTCCCGCGAGGGAGCGTGGATTGAAATTTATCGTGATCTGCATGGACAGTCGCTTGAAATTGCGTCGCTCCCGCGAGGGAGCGTGGATTGAAATCGCTGCCTTTCTGGCAGCTATAGCATCATTTATAGTCGCTCCCGCGAGGGAGCGTGGATTGAAATGGAAAGTATCGGCGTTAACAGCTGGCTATAATTTGGTCGCTCCCGCGAGGGAGCGTGGATTGAAATCTTGCGGTCAGTGTTTAGGCTGCCGTCTTGATAGTCGCTCCCGCGAGGGAGCGTGGATTGAAATCGGAGAAATACCGAGAGCATCATACATACAAGCATGTCGCTCCCGCGAGGGAGCGTGGATTGAAATAAGATATCTGGCAGCCACATTTAAATCTTGGATGGTCGCTCCCGCGAGGGAGCGTGGATTGAAATTATTGCGCTAACAGTTTGTCGATTCGGGTCCGCGGTCGCTCCCGCGAGGGAGCGTGGATTGAAATAGAAGTCTGTAAAGGTGTCTAAAGGCGAAACTAACGTCGCTCCCGCGAGGGAGCGTGGATTGAAATAGCATCAGTATAAAGATCGAAATTCTTTTGAACCTGTCGCTCCCGCGAGGGAGCGTGGATTGAAATCAACCTTTTGGTATCAATGATAGCAGCCTTAGCAGTCGCTCCCGCGAGGGAGCGTGGATTGAAATAGCATCAAATTTTTTAGCACTAGCTCCAGCTAAGTCGCTCCCGCGAGGGAGCGTGGATTGAAATTGCTGTTACTATTAATTCACTTCGTCAAGCGTTTGTCGCTCCCGCGAGGGAGCGTGGATTGAAATTATCATTGGTGGTGCTCTTTCTAACTCTGCTGCTGTCGCTCCCGCGAGGGAGCGTGGATTGAAATGCTGCCGTCAACCTCCGGCGGAATGTTGCTCTGTGTCGCTCCCGCGAGGGAGCGTGGATTGAAATCGTATGGCAGATTTAAGGGCATTAATGAGCGTATGGTCGCTCCCGCGAGGGAGCGTGGATTGAAATATCTTATTTCTACGTACTCTTATAGAAGAAGTAACCCGTCGCTCCCGCGAGGGAGCGTGGATTGAAATATCTTGCAGCGTGCCGCACTTGCGAACCTTCTTGCGTCGCTCCCGCGAGGGAGCGTGGATTGAAATCAGAACGTCGAATTTAAAATTATCAATGCCATACTGTCGCTCCCGCGAGGGAGCGTGGATTGAAATATTTAAAGCCTCCTACAGTTCATACACCCACCGGTCGCTCCCGCGAGGGAGCGTGGATTGAAATAAGCGGGACAACAAATTGTTATCCCTTTGTATAAAGTCGCTCCCGCGAGGGAGCGTGGATTGAAATCTTGTGGGAGAAAAACATTATGCCGCTTACTCCAATGTCGCTCCCGCGAGGGAGCGTGGATTGAAATTTTCTCTGCCTTTAGGACACAGCTCGTTGATTCTGTCGCTCCCGCGAGGGAGCGTGGATTGAAATTTTATTTGGTGACCGCAGGGACAGCGGGCCAACAGTCGCTCCCGCGAGGGAGCGTGGATTGAAATTTGATGTCGCTAAGCCTGCGGAGCAGAACGGCGGGTCGCTCCCGCGAGGGAGCGTGGATTGAAATACCAAAGATGTTGCGAATATACAGATACGCCGTGCCGTCGCTCCCGCGAGGGAGCGTGGATTGAAATCGGTCGTGCGATACCTTAGAGGACGCTCAAAGAGGTCGCTCCCGCGAGGGAGCGTGGATTGAAATCGACGCCGGTTATACCTGTAGACGAGTTTTTGTGTCGCTCCCGCGAGGGAGCGTGGATTGAAATCCAGCCAACAAAGTGTACTTGCTTACCGGACGCTGTCGCTCCCGCGAGGGAGCGTGGATTGAAATCTCTAAAGATAACGCTGTTGCCTGTGTCAAGGCACGTCGCTCCCGCGAGGGAGCGTGGATTGAAATTTCTGCCTCTCGTTTAACTCAGCAGGTGTTGCTCTGTCGCTCCCGCGAGGGAGCGTGGATTGAAATATCGGTTAGTTGCGGAACATTTTATAGGGGAAATCGTCGCTCCCGCGAGGGAGCGTGGATTGAAATTAATATTATCCATGATTATCACGAGGACTTTGTTTGTCGCTCCCGCGAGGGAGCGTGGATTGAAATACCGAGATACATCAAAACAAAGTCCTCGTGATAATGTCGCTCCCGCGAGGGAGCGTGGATTGAAATTCATTTTGTGGTATACTACAAACAAGGCAAGTTGGTCGCTCCCGCGAGGGAGCGTGGATTGAAATCACGGCTTAAAAATCTTAAATCAAGAAACATGCGGTCGCTCCCGCGAGGGAGCGTGGATTGAAATATCGTGATCACTTGCAGTTATTTTTTAAACGGCTGTCGCTCCCGCGAGGGAGCGTGGATTGAAATTACAGTAGAGCAGATTAAGCTTATGACCGCGGAAGGTCGCTCCCGCGAGGGAGCGTGGATTGAAATTTTGTCAAAGACTTTATGGACAGCGTACTCGGTGACGTCGCTCCCGCGAGGGAGCGTGGATTGAAATCTGCTTGGCCAGATAAGGAACGACATAATAAACGGTCGCTCCCGCGAGGGAGCGTGGATTGAAATTCCAGCGTCGGAGATCTAAACAAATTATAGCCAGGTCGCTCCCGCGAGGGAGCGTGGATTGAAATGTTAGTGGTTATGGCGTAACAAGAGCCGTAACGGTCGCTCCCGCGAGGGAGCGTGGATTGAAATTCTCATACTCAGTCGGCGGAATCACTCCGCCGACAAGGTCGCTCCCGCGAGGGAGCGTGGATTGAAATACCTCGCTTATTTATCGACAATGTTTGCAGTCATAGGTCGCTCCCGCGAGGGAGCGTGGATTGAAATTCCGCGGCATGAAGGACGATAGACAACGCGAGAAGGGTCGCTCCCGCGAGGGAGCGTGGATTGAAATTCAAAGCGTGCAACAACGTTTTGAAAAGATGTTAGGCGTCGCTCCCGCGAGGGAGCGTGGATTGAAATTCCGGACGTCACTAGGAAACCAACCAAAACACAAAAGTCGCTCCCGCGAGGGAGCGTGGATTGAAATTGCTGCATATAGTGGTCAGCTTACTTTACAATCTAGTCGCTCCCGCGAGGGAGCGTGGATTGAAATTCCCACGTTGGAGCGTCTTTGGCCTTATGGCTACAGTCGCTCCCGCGAGGGAGCGTGGATTGAAATGCTAAACGCTCTGCTGTGCCCAACTCTAATGGCAAGTCGCTCCCGCGAGGGAGCGTGGATTGAAATCGGATTTATTGGTGCTCTTGGCGGTTTTGCTGCAAAGTCGCTCCCGCGAGGGAGCGTGGATTGAAATTTCTGAGGAATATTATCAAAGCTAGTATAATATGCCGTCGCTCCCGCGAGGGAGCGTGGATTGAAATCGCAGAAAGCAGAAATCAAACGCCGACTGAAAAGCCGTCGCTCCCGCGAGGGAGCGTGGATTGAAATACACGTCCGCCCCTGCTCTCTTTGTCGCTCTATACGGTCGCTCCCGCGAGGGAGCGTGGATTGAAATTGTATGGGAGGCTTGCTGGCGTGCCCGGCTCATGGTCGCTCCCGCGAGGGAGCGTGGATTGAAATATCCATTCTGCCGCTATTGATGTAGTCGGTAATGGGTCGCTCCCGCGAGGGAGCGTGGATTGAAATAAATAGATCCTAATACTGGATATCAGGTAGATTCTGTCGCTCCCGCGAGGGAGCGTGGATTGAAATTTCCGGCAGCTTTTTGAGGCGCGGCAGGATTAGGACGTCGCTCCCGCGAGGGAGCGTGGATTGAAATATCGAACGTAAGGCAGATGCACAGCCAGCACCGCCAGGTCGCTCCCGCGAGGGAGCGTGGATTGAAATTCTCAAATTAAGATAAGCATCCCCGACATCCATCGGGTCGCTCCCGCGAGGGAGCGTGGATTGAAATCGGGCATCCCACAAGGAGGCGTATATGTATGATTGAGTCGCTCCCGCGAGGGAGCGTGGATTGAAATATATTTTAATTTACCGGCTTCACCGTTAAGTTTTGTCGCTCCCGCGAGGGAGCGTGGATTGAAATCGTATGGCAGATTTAAGGGCATTAATGAGCGTATGTCGCTCCCGCGAGGGAGCGTGGATTGAAATTCAAATGGACAAGGGCAAAGCTGACGGAACACCGGGTCGCTCCCGCGAGGGAGCGTGGATTGAAATAGACGATTACCAAGACGCTTAATGACTTATCCGTTGGTCGCTCCCGCGAGGGAGCGTGGATTGAAATGACTGGAATGAACAACTGCTTTAGCTGAGGGAACTGTCGCTCCCGCGAGGGAGCGTGGATTGAAATACGGCGGGTGTTACGCTGCCACTCCTTTGCTTCCGTCGCTCCCGCGAGGGAGCGTGGATTGAAATTACGGTGTCGATGTAGGGTTTAATGTCGTCAATGGTCGCTCCCGCGAGGGAGCGTGGATTGAAATATTAAAGAGCGTGCGACAATTTATGCGTGGAATCGTCGCTCCCGCGAGGGAGCGTGGATTGAAATAGCACACGTGCAAGGCGCTGTTTGTTGGTGTTGGTCGCTCCCGCGAGGGAGCGTGGATTGAAATAAGTCTGTATCAGATATTGTGCGTGGGATAAATGTCGCTCCCGCGAGGGAGCGTGGATTGAAATAACGGTAACGCTGCCGCCAAGAGAGTCGATAAGCGTCGCTCCCGCGAGGGAGCGTGGATTGAAATAAGGTCATTTACTTCAATCGTCAGCTTCATTTTGTCGCTCCCGCGAGGGAGCGTGGATTGAAATCGGATATAATCCAGAGCATCCTCCCACGCCGTTTTGTCGCTCCCGCGAGGGAGCGTGGATTGAAATACTATCACCATCACTGACACCAATGGCACCCCTGTGTCGCTCCCGCGAGGGAGCGTGGATTGAAATAAGATTTGGACCGAGGGCAATCGCGCTAAAGCGGTCGCTCCCGCGAGGGAGCGTGGATTGAAATCTTTGTGCGGAACACCCAGCCTTTGTCAAGTAGGGTCGCTCCCGCGAGGGAGCGTGGATTGAAATATGCGACATGGAAAACGCGGGCCGCCGCAGGAAAGGTCGCTCCCGCGAGGGAGCGTGGATTGAAATTAAAAATCGCACTATCCGGCGCTCGATGGCTGCCGTCGCTCCCGCGAGGGAGCGTGGATTGAAATTATCGTCTGTTACAACTCCCCACTGCACTACATGGTCGCTCCCGCGAGGGAGCGTGGATTGAAATTCTATGATGCTCAGCAGCTCGGTGGCTGTCAGAGTCGCTCCCGCGAGGGAGCGTGGATTGAAATTCCAGCTTTGCCGCAGCAACGGCCGATGCTTCGGGTCGCTCCCGCGAGGGAGCGTGGATTGAAATTGGCCAAAGCTCGTAAAGCTGTCCAGGATATCGTCGGTCGCTCCCGCGAGGGAGCGTGGATTGAAATTCGAGTCGTGCTATAATTAAGCTACAGACAGGAGGGTCGCTCCCGCGAGGGAGCGTGGATTGAAATGCTTGTCACCCAGCGCTTGAATTCCTTTGCTTTTGGTCGCTCCCGCGAGGGAGCGTGGATTGAAATAACCTCACCGAAAGAAGCATTGTACCTAGAAAAACGTCGCTCCCGCGAGGGAGCGTGGATTGAAATCCCGCTCCAATGCGGGCATGTTCCACCCACGTGCTGTCGCTCCCGCGAGGGAGCGTGGATTGAAATATCGGCACCTGCTGGGCTGCAGCTGGCAGCTCCGGTCGCTCCCGCGAGGGAGCGTGGATTGAAATTATTGGAGCAAAGCTCGCAGCACATATAGCTGCTGGTCGCTCCCGCGAGGGAGCGTGGATTGAAATAAAGATAGCTGTGTCAAAGTCATTATTGTATGGGTCGCTCCCGCGAGGGAGCGTGGATTGAAATTTGACCTGCGCACCGCAGCAAAGGACGGCTTGAGTCGCTCCCGCGAGGGAGCGTGGATTGAAATTTCTGCATCGTATTCAAAATCTGCAAAATCAAAAGTCGCTCCCGCGAGGGAGCGTGGATTGAAATTGCTAAAAAGCAAGCCGCTCTCCAGCGTCAAAATGTCGCTCCCGCGAGGGAGCGTGGATTGAAATCGAGATTGAAAGCAAAAAAGCTGTTAATAATGCACAGTCGCTCCCGCGAGGGAGCGTGGATTGAAATGGCGGCGGCTATCTTAACGCTGCTGTTGCACAAAGTCGCTCCCGCGAGGGAGCGTGGATTGAAATAACTATGGTTAGCCATTTTTCGGGGTGGACTATCGTCGCTCCCGCGAGGGAGCGTGGATTGAAATGCCGCCGCCAGCCTGTCCTTTAACTGAGCGTCAAGTCGCTCCCGCGAGGGAGCGTGGATTGAAATCGGACGCGCAATGGTGTATCAATGTACAATGTGTCGTCGCTCCCGCGAGGGAGCGTGGATTGAAATAAGGTTGAATATCCAATGAGTGAAGCACCATATCTCGTCGCTCCCGCGAGGGAGCGTGGATTGAAATCACTTTTTCTTTCGCCGCACGGTACGCAGTATGTAGTCGCTCCCGCGAGGGAGCGTGGATTGAAATTACACCGGGCGCATTGCTTAAAGTCAACCCCGGCGTCGCTCCCGCGAGGGAGCGTGGATTGAAATATTTTTCTTACTCCTTAAATACAATCCAAAACAAAGTCGCTCCCGCGAGGGAGCGTGGATTGAAATTTGAATAAACGGAATAACAGTAGATACGAGAAAAGGTCGCTCCCGCGAGGGAGCGTGGATTGAAATCCGGTCTTATGGATCACTTTTAATCGAAAGGATGTCGCTCCCGCGAGGGAGCGTGGATTGAAATTGTACACGTCAGATAGCCTACGATTGTATTGACGTCGTCGCTCCCGCGAGGGAGCGTGGATTGAAATCCTTGATATAATTGTCTACAATTCGCGCAGCGTTTGTCGCTCCCGCGAGGGAGCGTGGATTGAAATCTTGACTGATACTACTTTCAGCAACAGCGGTGTAAGTCGCTCCCGCGAGGGAGCGTGGATTGAAATCTCGTAGTGTGACATTGCATATTGCTGGAATTTTTCCGGTCGCTCCCGCGAGGGAGCGTGGATTGAAATTCCTAAATGAGCAAAAGAAGGCCAGTAGAAATCAGTCGCTCCCGCGAGGGAGCGTGGATTGAAATTGACATTCCTCACCAAAATTACGACGATGAGAAAAGTCGCTCCCGCGAGGGAGCGTGGATTGAAATGTACCGACAGCAAAAGCAGAAAGATTGGCTTGAGGTCGCTCCCGCGAGGGAGCGTGGATTGAAATCTGCCACGCACGAACGATGATGATGAGCAGGCACGTCGCTCCCGCGAGGGAGCGTGGATTGAAATTCGTACTCATGCAGTACTACGCCGTCCCATACGGTCGCTCCCGCGAGGGAGCGTGGATTGAAATTCACGCCGTCATTGATTGAATGTAGCTCTAATAACGTCGCTCCCGCGAGGGAGCGTGGATTGAAATTCACGCCGTCATTGATTGAATGTAGCTCTAATAACGTCGCTCCCGCGAGGGAGCGTGGATTGAAATAACCACACATTCCTTAAAGCAAAAATGTCCCGTAGTCGCTCCCGCGAGGGAGCGTGGATTGAAATATCAATTACATGCTTTCCCTCAATATATATAGTCTTGTCGCTCCCGCGAGGGAGCGTGGATTGAAATGTACCGACAGCAAAAGCAGAAAGATTGGCTTGAGGTCGCTCCCGCGAGGGAGCGTGGATTGAAATCTGCCACGCACGAACGATGATGATGAGCAGGCACGTCGCTCCCGCGAGGGAGCGTGGATTGAAATTCGTACTCATGCAGTACTACGCCGTCCCATACGGTCGCTCCCGCGAGGGAGCGTGGATTGAAATTCACGCCGTCATTGATTGAATGTAGCTCTAATAACGTCGCTCCCGCGAGGGAGCGTGGATTGAAATCTGCCACGCACGAACGATGATGATGAGCAGGCACGTCGCTCCCGCGAGGGAGCGTGGATTGAAATTCGTACTCATGCAGTACTACGCCGTCCCATACGGTCGCTCCCGCGAGGGAGCGTGGATTGAAATCACATGGCGCGCGCAAGCGGCGTATAGCGGCCATGTCGCTCCCGCGAGGGAGCGTGGATTGAAATCAAAAGGTTTTGCGGATGCACCTCCTCCACCTCCGTCGCTCCCGCGAGGGAGCGTGGATTGAAATGCCATGATTGTGAAACGGCAATAGTCGGTAATCAGTCGCTCCCGCGAGGGAGCGTGGATTGAAATTACACCGGGAGCGTTGCTTAAAGTCAACCCCGGCGGTCGCTCCCGCGAGGGAGCGTGGATTGAAATTGTTTTGCAGTCCGCATCTGCTAAAGAGCTTAAAGTCGCTCCCGCGAGGGAGCGTGGATTGAAATATATTGATGCTGATGAATTTATGCATCAATTTCGTCGCTCCCGCGAGGGAGCGTGGATTGAAAACCGCGCAGCGTCTGACCTTTGCAGGGCTCAGGCGTCGCTCCCGTGAGGGAGCGTGGATTGAAATCAGCCATGCTGGCAACATAATTACGGCAATTACTTGGTCGCTCCCGTGAGGGAGCGTGGATTGAAATAAAATATTGCACAGGCAGCTCCAGGATTTGTAGGGTCGCTCCCGTGAGGGAGCGTGGATTGAAATGTTGCCGTCCTTGCCTGTGTAGCTGCTGATTTGGTCGCTCCCGTGAGGGAGCGTGGATTGAAATATGCTCTTAATCTATACTTAAAGTATAGCACACGGTCGCTCCCATGAGGGAGCGTGGATTGAAATATGCTCTTAATCTATACTTAAAGTATAGCACACGGTCGCTCCCGTGAGGGAGCGTGGATTGAAATTATGCCGTTTATGGAAATGGTTACACCTAAGCAGGTCGCTCCCGTGAGGGAGCGTGGATTGAAATGCCTATGCAATGCCTATTCCGCTGCCGGACGATGTCGCTCCCGTAAGGGAGCGTGGATTGAAATACATACCGCTATCGAAGCGTATGGTGACGGTCCATAGTCGCTACCGTGAGGGAGCGTGGATTGAAATAAGGAACACGGTTGGATTTTCGGTTTTGTTAACACAAATGACGTATTCTGATTAGCTAATAGGGAAAGGAGAATTCTTATGGAATATTGTGAAGATGAATTCTTACAATTATCAGGTATTCAGCATTTTTGCTTTTGCCGTCGACAATGGGCGTTGATTCATATAGAAAATCAATGGCAGGAAAATGTAAGAACAATTGAGGGTAACATAATCCATGAACGTTGTCATGATGATGGCTTTATAGAAAAACGCGGTAATCTGTTAATTACACGTTCCTTGAGTATCTTTTCAAGAAGATTAGGCGTTTCCGGACAATGTGATGTTGTCGAATTCAGTAAGACTGAAAACGGATGCACTTTATATGGACGTGAAGGATTGTGGCACCCTTATCCCATAGAGTATAAGCGCGGAAAGAGTAAGCTGATTGATGCTGACAGATTACAATTATGCTGTCAGGCTATGTGTTTGGAAGAAATGCTGCATGTTGATATACCTAAAGGTGCGTTATATTATAATGAAACACATCGTCGAGAAGAGATTGCTTTTACTGCTTCTATGCGTGAAAATGTAGAATCTATGTTGCGCGAAATGCATAACTATTATAGACAGGGCTATACACCGAATGTTAAGCCTAAAAAAGGCTGTAGCTTATGTTCTTTAAAGGATATTTGTTTGCCGGTTATATGCAGGAAGACAGTTGTAGCGGATTATTATGCAAAATTTTTAAATGAGGATGCATTATGAGACATTTACTGAATACTTTATTTGTGACAAGCGAAGATGTTTATTTATCGCTGGACAATGAAAACGTGGTAATAAACAGGAATGGTACTGCAATAAAAAAATTACCGTTGCGTATGTTTGAGCAGATTTTATATTTTGGCTATATGGGAGCGAGTCCGGCGTTATTGGGAAAATGTGCTGAGCATGGGATAGCCGTGTGTTTTTATAAACCAAGCGGAAGATTTCTGGCGCGAGTTATGGGGCATAATAACAGCAATGTATTGTTACGCAAAGAACAGTATCGGATTTCGGATTCAGAGGAGCTTAGCTGTAAAATAGCGCGTAATTTTATTGTTGGCAAACTGTATAATTCTCGTAGCGTTTTGGAGCGTGCCAAACGTGACCATGCTTTAACTGTTGATGTAGCTAATATTGAACAAGCCAGCCATGAAATTATGCGTTTAACAAGGCTTTCCAGAAAATGTACCGATTTAGCTGTACTGAGAGGATTGGAGGGCGATGCTGCCAGCTTGTATTTTGCTCAGTTTAATGAGCTTGTATTGCAAAATAAGGCTTATTTTAGATTTACTAATAGAAATAAAAGGCCTCCGACCGATCCTGTAAATGCTCTATTATCCTTTGCATATACTATTTTGGCTAACGATTGTGCTGCAGCACTTGAAGGAGCCGGCTTGGATCCGTATATTGGTTTCATGCATCGGGATAGACCGGGACGCTTGTCTTTAGCTCTTGATTTGATGGAAGAGTTTCGCAGCATTATAGCAGATAGATTTGTGCTTACGTTGATTAATAATCGTGTGATTAATGAAAAATCATTTAATAATCAGGAAAACGGCAGTGTATTATTAAATGACGATGGACGAAAGACATTTTTTGAAGCTTGGCAAAAACGTAAGCAAGACGTAATTATGCATCCATTTTTGCAAGAAAAAATACCATGGGGATTAGTGCCTTTTGTTCAGGCGCAGCTTTTAGCCAGATATATACGCGGAGATATAGATGAATATCCGAGCTATTTGTGGAAGTGAGGATAAAATGCTATGCTGATATTGGTAACATATGATGTTAATACTCAGGATGCCGCTGGCAGGAGAAGACTTAACAAGATTGCTAAAATGTGTTTGAAGTATGGGCAGCGGGTACAGAATTCGGTGTTTGAATGTTTGGTAGAACCACATGACTATGCTTTTTTACAAAATGAGCTCCTTAAGATTGCTGACCTGACGAAGGATAGCCTGCGTTTTTATAATTTGGGTGCTAAATATAATACGAAAATTGAACATTTTGGAACTAAAACCTCATATGATCCCGAAGGTGTTTTGATGTTTTGAGTATCCCATCTCCCATTTTCCTACTATTTTCCTATTAATAGTTGATAATTGATTTCAATCGTGATATGATTATATTGGTTCCGAAGGAACTAATAATTGATTATTCTTACAAAAGAATGAAAAAGAGAGGTTTTTTAAATGACGACTGTTGCTGAAAAGTATTTACAAATTGCTAAGCTGGCGAAGGATCCTGCTAATGCTGAGGTTGTTATTGATGGTATTCTGACATTTTTCGGATTGGATTATTTTGACTTGGACCTGGGTGTTGAGTACCTGTATACTACCAAGGTGATTGACCATAAATTCAGAAGCGTGCTGCACAAGGCTGAAGACATGGACGCTATCATGGCATGGTTCAAAGAAAAAACAGGCGTTACCGATGAAGAAATCGCTGCTGCCGAAGCTAAAGAAAAAGAATATGTTGCAGGCTGCCTGATGCTTGCTAAACAATATCTGGGTATGGGCCACTGCATCAGCGGTAAAACCTATCTGGAGCTGGCTGCTGCTAAAGGCTCCGAGGAAGCAATCGCACAGCTGAAAGACATGGAATATGCACAAGATATGTATGATCTGGGCGAGCATTATTTGGCAATGGGCCATTGCATCTGCTCCAAGACCTACTTCGAGCTGGCTGCTGCCAAAGGCTGCCCGAAGGCTGCTGCTAAGCTGAAAGACATGGAATATGCAGAAGATATGTATAAGCTGGGCGAGCATTATCTGGGCATGGGCCACTGCATCTGCGGCAAAACCTACTTCGAACTGGCTGCTGCTAAAGGCTGCCCGAAGGCTGCTGCAAAGCTGAAGGACATGGAATATGCAGAAGATATGTACAAGCTGGGCGAGCAATATCTGGCAATGGGCCACAAAATCTGCTCCAAGACCTACTTCGAACTGGCTGCCGCAAAAGGCTGCCCGAAGGCTGCTGCAAAGTTAGCTGAATACGAAGCATAATATTGTATTTTCAGGAGGCTGTCACAATTATGTGGCAGCCTTTTTAGTTTCCCTAAAAATCAGTTCCTCAAATAGACAATCTTTGACAGTCGCTTATGGTATAATAAGCATTATAAAGATTTGAGCAACCTTACGCTGAAGGATAAACAGAAGGAGATTGTTATGGCAAAGTTGATTTATGTACCTCTCGGCTGCAGCCTGCGCTCGCAGCTGGCAGAGAAGCTTTCGCAACAGCCGTTGGGCGAAGGCGTGCTGGTGCTACCGAACCGCCTGCTGACGGACGATGTGCACCGAAATTATGCTAATGTGGAAACAATGGGCATGGATACTCTGGCAAGCAAGCTGATGAACCTTAACGGTGGCAGCGATTACAAGGAATTGAGCCGCCGCAGCCAGGAGCTGATTGTGCAGGATATTATCGACTATATGATGGAAAACAAGCAGCTTACCGGTATGACCACGCACAAGCAGCTGGAATATTTCGGCTCGCTGGCGCATAAAACAGGCTTTGTGGAGGCCATGACCTCGCTCGTAAGCCAGCTTTCGCGCTGCGGTGCCACTAAGGAGGATATCTACGGCCAAATCCAAAAATCCTTTGAGGAGGATGAGCTGAAGGGCAAGGATTTGGGCGTCTGCAATTTTTATCTGCTTTATCGTCAATATCTGGAAAACAATAACTGGTATGACCTGGAGGGCAAGTATCGTCTGGCTATGGAAATGCTGCAGAAGCAGGATTGCAAAATCCCCTGGAAGCATATCTATATCTGCGATTTCTTCAGCCTTGACCAGGTGCAGATAAACTTTCTGCAGGCCTTGGCGAAGCATGTGGATGATCTGGTAATCAGCATGAGCTACGAAGGACGCAGAGTAAGCTCCGACGAAAAAGCCAAGTATGAATCAATTACCAAGTTTATGCGCGCGAGCACGAACACCGTCAACGCGCTGAAAATTCTTGGTGCGACGGTTGAAAGCCTTGCGGCAGAGGAATTGGGACAAGCTCCGGCAGGCGTTGCTATGCGGCAGCTGCGTCACTTGGGGCATGCGCCCGCACCGGTGCCTGCGGAGGGTGTGGAAAGCTACTGCTTTGCCTCCGATGAGCAGGAGATGCGCTGGGTGCTGAAGCGTATCAAGCAGCAGCTGGCGCATGAAAAGTGTGCTGCCAATCGCATTGTTGTTGCCGTGCGCGACTTTTCCTTATACAGCGGCTTGCGCCAGCTGGCGGATGAATACGGTGTGCCGGTGAGCCTGCCGCAGACAACTGCGCTGGTGGCGCAGCCGTTGGCTGTTATGCTGCGCCTGCTGCTTACTGCCGCAGGCAGGGGACGTGAGGCGGCAGCGGCCTATTTGGAGTTGCTGAGCTGCGAGCTTTTGCGTCTGTTCTTTGATGTGGATGTGGAAACGGCAAGCAGCCTGCGCACGCAAACGTATTTCAAAACACGTCAGGAGGCTATGCAGAAGGCACACGAGCTGCTGGGGGATGCAACGGAGCTGTGGCAGCAGCTGGATGCTTTTATAGAAACCACTAAGGCGGAGGCTGCCATCAGCGAATATGCCGAGCAGCTGACGCAGCTTGTGCAATCGCTGCCATTGGAAGAGCGTCTGGGCAGCCTGCATAAGCAGGGCGTGCCGCTTGATTTTATGCTGGCCTGCCTGCGCAGCAAGGATGCTGTGCTGAAGGCTGTGCAGCAGCTTGTGCGTGATTACGAGGTTGCGAAAAACAGTGATTACAAGCTGACGCTTAGCCAATGGAACAGCCTGCTGCAGGAGGGCTTGGGGCAGGTGCAGCTTACTCTGCGCTTCGGCCGCAGGGACGGCGTACTCTTTACGGAGGTTGGCAACGTACAGGGCCTGAGCTTCGACAGCGTGTATATTATGGGCCTGCGCGAGGGCGAGTTTCCGCAGGCTAAAAACGAAAACTGGATTTATAACGATACGGAGCGCAAGCAGCTGGCGGACGCAGGCTACGATTTGCCCACGGTTGGCTCCTCCTTTGATGAGGATGCTTATTTCTTTGCTCAGGCTGTGTGTGCGGCGCAAAAGGAGCTCATCCTCACTTGGCATGAGGATGTAGGCGAAAGCCTGGCCAGCAGCTATCTGGAGGAAATCTGGAAGCTGTTTTTGCAGCCGGGAAGTGAGGACAAGCGTCTGGACAAGGACTATGTGAAGGCGCAGACGCTGCCTGATTTCGGCGTTGCTTCGGCGGAGGAGGCGTACAGCGACAAGCGCTTTGCTGCTGCGGATTTGCCGAAAATAGCAGAGCTCAGCGGGCAAAAGGCTCCCTCTGCGGAGCAGCAGCTGGCAGCCAAAGCGGATATTCTGCGTAAGGCACAGCAGCCGGAATATAATGGCGACTTGCAAAATTCCCTGCCGACGAAGCTGCTGCGTAAGCAAATCGGCAGCCGCTTCAGTGCGAGCAGGCTGGAGGCTTATGCTGCCTGCCCCTTCCGCTTTTTGGCGGAGAAGGTGTGGCTGGCGCAGGCGGCGGAGGAAGCGGATGATTTGCTGCAGCCGCGTGATGCCGGTGATATCCTGCACCAGACGCTGAAAAGCTTTGTCGAGCCTTATCTTGGCAGCAAAATTATCGGCGAAACTATGGCAGACCTGACGGAGGAGCTGGAGGCAGTCTTTGAGGATGTCTGCACCGCTGCGCGCAATGACGGCGGCAGTACCGTTGCTTCCGTAAACGAGGATATCTGGCAGGTAGAAAAGCAGCGCCTCTGGCGTATGCTGGTGCGCTGGCTGCGCTTTGAATATGCCGACCAGCAGCGTTGGGGCGGCTTTAGGCCGCAGGCTGTGGAATGGAATTTCAGCTCTAAAAACGGCAAGCCCTTGTACCTGACGCTCAGTGACGGCAGTGATGTATCGCTCATCGGCAGAGTTGACAGAATCGACAGCGACGGCGAGCATGCTTTTATCACGGACTATAAAAGTGGCACGCCTCCTACAGGCAGTGCTATGGAGCAGGGGCTCGACCTGCAGCTGCCGGTGTATCTGCTGGCGGTGGCGGCGCTTTCCAAGGAGCAGCTTGCAGTCAGCGGCGGCTGCTATTATTCGCTGAAGGAGGGCAAGCGCAAAAGTGCCTTTTTGCTGGAAAGCGTGGGCAACAGCGACTTGCCGTATAAAAAGCCGAAGAACGCCGCAGAGCTGACCTGGGATAGCTTTAAGCAGGAAAAAGAGCAGTTGCTGAAGGATTATATAGAAAGAATTTATGCAGGCGATTTTGCATTGGCAGGCTGCAGACGCTGCGATGTATATTGCCCGTTACACGATATTTGCCGTGTGCAGCTGGTGAATGGCGACGGCGGACAGGGAGGCGAGAGCGATGAGTAAGAACCCTACACCGGAGCAGGCTTTGGCGATAAATACGATTAAAAGCAATGTTTCGCTGCTCGCCGGTGCCGGCAGCGGTAAAACCTATGTACTGATGAAGCGCTTTGTGCAAATTCTGCGCTCGGATTTGAGCGTTAATCCCACGAATATTGTGGCGATAACCTTTACGCGCAAGGCTGCCGACGAAATCAAGGGGCGTGTGCGTCAGGCTGTCGGCGAATGTGTGGAGCAGGCGCAGACTGATTTGGAAAGACTGCGCTGGCAGGAGCATCTGCAGAAGGTGGAGAGCGCGCCGATAAGCACGATTCACAGCCTGTGCAGCCGTATTTTGAGAGATAACCCGGTAGAAACGCAGCTTGATCCGGAATTTACGATTTTAGAGGATTTTGAAGCGCAGGACTTTTTTAAAGAAACGCTGCAGCAGTTTTTACGCAAAAATATCAAGGAAAACGCTGCCCTGCGCAGGCTAGTGCAGACCTACGGCGTTAACAGCTTTGTTAATCAGGTTACGGCGCTGGGGGACAAGCTCTCGGAGCTGGTGCGTGAAGATAATCTGGCAGAGCCTTATCTTAAGGCGAAGGAAGAACTGCCGGCTCTGCAGCAGAAGCTGTTTGCTGCTGTGCGCGAGGTAATCGAAGCGCGCGAGGCTTTGGGGGCAAAGACCAAGGGACGCCAGACGTTGACGGAGGCCGCAGGACTGCTGGACGAAATGCAAAAGCAGCTGCTGGCGCCGGAGCCGGAGTGCTCCCTGCTGGATGCGTCGGGCGTTGTTAAGGTTAGTGGCAAGGCGTTGGCAGCGGAGCTGACTAATTTAAAAAATCTGCGTCAGGAGCTGAACTATGTACTTTTGAACGCCAAGGGCTGCGATTTGGTGCAGGATTGGCTTGCCGTGCTGCAGGAGTTTTATGCCTGCCTGAGCGCACGCAAGCAGGAAAATAATATCCTGTTTAATGATGATCTGGATTTGCTGGCCATCGAGCATTTGCAGAAGAATGAGGCGCTGCGGCAAAAGTATCAGGAGCGCTATAAATATATTATGGTAGACGAGTTCCAGGACACCAACGAACGCCAGCGTCAGCTGATTTATCTGCTCTGCGGTAACAAGCTGGACGGCAAGAATAATCTTTTTATCGTCGGTGATGTGAAGCAGTCTATTTATCGTTTCCGTCATGCCGATGTCAGCATTTTTAATAAGGTAAAAGAGGATATCGCGCAAAATGCGGGACAGAACCTGGGCATGAAAACCAACTTCCGCAGCACGCAGAGCATTGTCGAAAGCTGTAATACCGCCTTTTGTCAGCTGATGGATTTGCCGAAGGAGGAAATCTGTCTGGAGCATCACGAGGGTGCTAACACCGGCGGCGCTAAGGTTTGCCTGCTGCAGGTGCCGTATAAATCCAAGGATGATGACCTGGGCGCTAAAGAGGATAAATGGCAGAAGGAGGCAGAGGCAATCGCCGCCTATCTGCAGCAGGAGCTGCCCAAGGTTGAGCCGCAGCTCAGGCCGGGGGCAAGCAAGGCTATTTTGCTGCGCGCAATGACGCATTGCGAAATTTTGCGGCAGACGCTGCAGGGCTACGGCATAAATTGCGTAGTAGTTAAGGGCAAGGGCTTTTATGAGCAGCAGGAGGTTCTGGATATTCTGAATCTGCTGGCTGTGCTGCACAACCGTTACGCAAGCCTGGAGCTGGCAGGCGCTTTGCGCTCCAACTATTTCGGTTTGGATGATGCAACGCTGACGCAGCTTTTCTGGCAGACCGAAAATGATAAACCGTTATGGGATGTACTGCAGGCTGTCGGCAGCGGTGAGCTGCAGCTGAACCTGCAGCCGGAGCAGCAGGCGCTGGCTATGCAGGCTGCCGAACGCTTACGCAGCCTACGTCAGGCAGCAGCACTGATGGCATTGCCGGAGCTGTTCGCACAGCTTTGGGACGAGCTGAAGCCGGAATTCGTTCTGTCGCAGCAGGAAAACGGCCCGAGCAAGCTGGCCAATGTCAAAAAGCTGCGCCGCCTGGCACAGCAGTATTGCCAAACGAAGCAGGCTTCGCTGGCGGAATGGCTGCAAAACGTTAAGGATTTGCGCGCAAGCAGCAGCAAGGAGCCTGCCGCTACCGTACAGGCCGATGATGCACTGCAGATTATGACGATACATAATTCCAAAGGCTTGGAATTCGATCTTGTTATTTTACCGCAGTTAGATAAATCAGTGAAGGGCGATACCGCATCCATTAAATATTTTTCTGGGAAGGAAGGCGAGCAGGGACTTTTGGGCATTAAGGTGCCCGATAAGGAAATGCAGCTGCAAAACAGCGGCGTGTACGAGCTGGCGAAGGCGCGCGATAGTGAGCTGGAAGAAGAAGAAAGCAGACGTCTGCTTTATGTTGCTATGACGCGTGCCAAAAAGCAGCTTTTAATGGTCGGTACGGTGGCGGAAGAAAAGCTGCCGGAGGCTGTTATCGCTCTGCCTGCCGCCAAGGGCTGGTGGCAGCAGCTGCAGGCAGTATACGAGGTGGATTGGGACAAGCAGGAAAGCAGCTGTCCTTGGGTACGCCTTTTGTGTGCCGATGCTTTAAGCCCGGCTGTTGTGCAGCAGGGCGTGCAGCATCAGCTGGCGCTGGAGCCGTTGTCCTTGGCACCGCTGCCTGCCTACGCAGCCTGCGGCCGTACCTGCTTTACCGCAAGTGCACTGCAGACGTATCTGCATTGTCAGCGTCAATATTACTACCAGCAGGTTTTGGCAGTGCCTGAGCTGGAGCAGACAGTTGCCGGAGAGCAGGCGCACGAGCTGCCTGCTAGTGTAACCGGCAGTATTGTGCATAAAGCGCTGGAGCTGTATAATGGCTATAATGTGGAGGCTGTTTTTGCCATTGCACTGGATGAATTTGCTCCCGGCGCTGCGGCAACACAGGCCAAGAGTATGTTTGATGCTTATATCAGCAGCGATTTGTATAAATCATTGCCCAAAAAGCAGAAGCGTGAATTAGAATTCGTACAGCCTCTGCAGCAGGAGCTGGCGGCTGAGGGCGTAATTGATTTGCTGGCCTTTGACGAAGATGATAATATGATAATAGTGGACTATAAAACAGGTACGCCGCCGGAGCCTGACGAGGTGAAGCTGGGTTATGCTTATCAGCTGGCGCTGTATAAGGATGCTGCGGAAAAGCTGTACCCCGGCAAAAGAGTTGTGTGCGCCGAGCTGCACTTTCTGCAGAATATGAGCGTTTGGCAGCTGCCGTTGGATAAATCGTACCTGCAGGAGGCAATAGAGCTGTGCGAGGAAATCAGCGGTAAGGGCGAGGAGGACGATTTCGCCTGCAGCTGTAACGAAAGCTGTGCTTACTGTCACTATGCATATCTGTGTCCGCAAAAAATAAAGAATAGGTGATATAATGGAGATTTTTGCTAAATTGGAAAGCTGGGATTATCTGGCGGCGGCTATGCTGCTGTTTTCCGCCTGGCTGCTGCTGGGCGGCATCGGCCGTCTGCAGAAAAGCGACCCGGAGCGCGTTGATGCGAAAAAGCTGCGAATCCGTGCCTGCGGTGGTTTGGTTGCGGGCGCTTTGTATCTGGCCTGCCGCTATCTGCAGCTGTAATATTGCCGGCAGTTAAACTTGCGCGCGGCTTTCATTAAGGTATATAATATGCTTATATCTTAAACTTTTACGAGGTGACCATAATGATAAACAAAACAAGATTGATTGATGAATTTATAGAGCTGGTAAGCGTTCCCTGCCCCAGTAAGGATGAAAAGCAGGAAGCAGAGCTGATTATGGCGAAGCTGCGCGAGCTTGGCCTGGAGCCTGAGATGGATAAGGCGCACGAGAAAACCGGCGGTACCTGCGGTAATGTGTGGGCCTATGTGAAGGGCACCGTGCCGAATGCTCCGAAGCTGCTGTTCGAAGCGCACATGGATTCCGTAGCACCGACAACCGGCACCAAGGTTGTCCGCAAGGACGGCGTGCTGTACAGCGACGGTACCACGACCTTGGGCGGTGACGACAAGGTTGGCGTTGCTGCCATGCTGGAGGCGGTGCGCGCACTGAAGGAGGATGGCGTAGCTCACGGCGACGTGCAGCTGTGCTTTACTGTAAGTGAGGAAATCGGCTGCCTTGGTGTAGTAAACATGGACCAGAGCTGGATTAAGGCTGATTACGGTTATTGCATGGATATCGGCGGCGCACCGGGCGAAATTACCTATGCTGCACCGAAGCTGTACGATATTTACGTAACCGTCAAGGGCAAGGCTGCCCATGCAGGCATTGCTCCGGAAGAAGGCGTCAATGCGATTATGCTGGCGGCGGATGCTTTGTCCAAGCTGCCTGCTTACGGTCGTCTGGACAGCGAAACTACCTTTAACATCGGCATGTTCAACGCAGGCGTTGGCACTAATATCGTTTGCCCGGAGGCTAAATTCGTCATTGATATGCGCTCTCTGAACGTACCGCGTCTGGAGGCGCTGAAGGATTCCACCATCGCTCTGATTAAAGAGGCTGTTGAGGCCGGTGGCGGTCAGGTTGAATTCGAAGTAGTGGAAGGCTGTCCTGCTGTGGAGCTGAACAAGGACCACGAATGCATTAAGCTGGCAGCACGCGCTGCGGAAACACTGGGCTTCCCGGTAGAGCTGAAAACCACCGGCGGCTGCAGTGACGGCAATTATCTTTGCGGCTACGGCCTGCCCTGCGGTCTGTTGGCAACCGGCATGAGCAATGTGCATACTACCGCGGAATATCTGAAGGAAGAGGATTTGTACAACACTGCACGCTGGACCTACGAAATTATTAAAGAGGCAGCGAAGTAAATCATAGTGTTCACGTATAGTTTTCTTGACTGGAAGAAAATTTGACGCTATAATAAAAATAACTTCATAATGTAACCTTTGGGGCAGGGTGCAATTCCCGATCGGCGGTAAAGTCCGCTAGCGCAGCAGCGCATGAACCGGTGCGATTCCGGTACCGACAGTATAGTCTGGATGATAAAAGGTGGCAAAACAGTTTTTTACCGCATATGGGCTCCTTAGGTCTTTATGCGGTTTTTTATATTACTGGAAGGTGATATTTTGGCAAGAATGACAGATGAAGCATATATGCAGCGGGCCCTGGAGCTGGCGCTGCAGGCAGAGGGCAATACCAGTCCCAATCCGATGGTTGGCTGCGTGATTGTGGATGCCGAAGGCAATATTGTGGGTGAGGGCTATCACCATAAGGCCGGCGAACCGCATGCCGAGGTCAATGCCTTGGCGGAGGCTAAGCAGATGGCTCAGGGTGCAACGGCCTATGTAACGTTGGAGCCCTGCGCACATTACGGACGCACCGGTCCCTGCTGCGTAGCCTTGGCGCGCGCGGGCATCGGCAAGGTTGTGGTTGCCTGCCTTGATCCTAACCCCAAGGTTGCAGGTCAGGGTTTGGAATATCTGCGCCTGCAGGGTATCGAGGTTGTTACCGGCGTGTGCGAAAAGGAGGCTAAGCGCCTAAATGAGCGCTTCTTTACCTGGATTACGAAGCAGCGTCCGTTTATTACTTTAAAATACGCTATGACATTGGATGGCAAAATCGCTACTGCTACCGGCGACAGCAAATGGATTACCGGCGAGGAGGCACGCACCTTCGCGCATCGTCTGCGTAAGCAGCATGACGCTGTGCTTGTCGGCATCGGCACAGTGCTGGAGGATGACCCGGAGCTGACCACCCGTCTGGTGCGCGGCAAAAATCCGGTGCGCGTGGTGCTCGACAGCAGCCTGAAGATTTCGCTGATGGCAGCAGTTTTGAATCCGCTGGCGGACACGATTATTTTTACCGGCTTGGATTCCGATATCGTTAAGGCGGAAGCGCTGGCTGCTCTGCCTAACGTAGAGGTGGTACGTCTGCCGCTGGCTGACGGCGTGCTGCCTGTGGCGCAGGTGGTGCAGGCCTTGGCTGAGCGCGGTATTGCCAGCCTTTTGGTAGAAGGAGGCAGTGCAATTCACGGTGCCTTCTTTGATGCAGGCCTTGCTGACAGAGTGTGCGCCTTTGTAGCGCCCAAGCTGATCGGCGGCGCTGCCGCTCTGCCGCCGGTAGGCGGTGCAGGCAGCAGCCTAGTAGAAACAGGTTGGCAGCTGACAGAGGTCGAGATGGAAAAATTGGGCAGTGATGTACTGATAACAGGTCTGGTGCCGGAGCTGGATAAGCAGGAGCTGCCGAAGGAGGCGGAATAATGTTTACAGGATTGGTAGCCGAACTGGGCACGGTGCAGAAGCTGGCGCAGCAGGGTGAATCCTATCACCTGACAGTTGCTGCGGTGAAGGTACTGCAGAATTTGAAAATCGGTGATAGCGTTGCTGTCAACGGCGCCTGCCTTACGGTAGTAAGCATGGATGACACCGCCTTTACCGCCGACGTGATGCCGGAAACCGTGCGCCTGACCAATATCGGCAGCCTGCATGCCGGCGACAGAGTAAATCTGGAGCGCACGCTGCGCCTGTGCGACGGTCTTGACGGTCATATCGTCAGCGGACACGTGGAAGGACTGGGTGTAATTGCCGGCCGCAGACCGGAGGGCATTGCGATGGTGGTGACTATCAACACCCCGCCGGAGCTTTTGAAATATATCATCAAAAAGGGCAGTATTGCGATTGATGGTATCAGCCTGACGGTGACGCAGGTTACGGAAAGCAGCTTTTCCGTATCGCTGATTCCGCATACCGCCAAGGAAACAACGCTTGGCTTTAAGGATGTGGGCGACAGCGTAAATCTGGAAACGGATATTATCGGCAAATATGTAGAGCAAATGTTAAAATTTAACCCTAAGCAGACTCAGGAGCCTGCTTTAAATAAAAATATGCTGCTGGAGAATGGGTTTATCTGAGCAGCAACAAAGAGGTAGAAAATGGAAAAGTTTAAGTATAATACAATTGATGAAGCCATCGCTGCGATTAAAGCAGGTCAGATGGTATTGGTAACCGATGACGAGGACCGCGAAAACGAAGGCGACCTGATTATGGCAGCCGAGCTGTGCACTCCCGAGGCTATTAACTTTATGGCTAAGGAAGCACGCGGACTTATCTGCATGCCGGCAGACAGCGAGGTTATGGACAAGCTGCAGTTCGGCGCTATGGTAACGCATAACACCGACAATCACGAAACAGCCTTCTCTGTTTCTATTGACCATGTTGACACCACCACCGGTATTTCCGCTTATGAGCGCGCATATACCATGAAAAAATGCGCTGAGCCGGGCGCACAGCCGAGCGACTTCCGCCGTCCGGGTCACGTTTTCCCGCTGCGCGCACGCAAGGGCGGTGTACTGGTGCGTACCGGTCACACCGAAACTACTGTTGATTTGTGCAAGCTGGCAGGCCTGCAGCCCGTGGGCATCTGCTGCGAGATTATGAACGATGACGGCCATATGGCGCGCACTCCGGATTTAATCGAGTTCGCCAAAAAGCATAAGCTCGTTTTCATCACTGTTGCAGAGCTTGTTGCCTATCGCAAGGCACACGAAAAAATGGTGCATCGTGCCGCTGAGGCTGCGTTGCCGACTAAATACGGCAATTTCCGCATCATTGCATATGAAAACGATTTGGACAACCTTTGTCATGTTGCTATTGTCAAGGGCGATGTTGCCGGTAAAAAGGATGTGCTCGTGCGCGTACACAGCGAGTGCCTGACCGGTGATGCCTTCGGCAGCCTGCGCTGCGACTGCGGCGATCAGCTGGCAACCGCTCTGAAGATGATTGAAAAGGAAGGCTGCGGCGCTGTTGTTTACATGCGTCAGGAGGGCCGTGGTATTGGTTTGGCTAATAAAATCCGTGCTTACGCACTGCAGGATCAGGGCCTTGATACCGTTGAGGCGAACGTTCGCCTGGGCTTTGCTCCCGACTTGCGTGATTACGGCATGGGTGCACAAATTCTGGTTGACCTCGGACTCACCAGCATTCGCCTGATTACCAACAACCCCGCAAAACGCATCGGTCTCTCCGGTTATGGCATCACCATCACCGACCGCGTGCCCATCATCATGGAGCCTAACGAATACAACGAGCACTATCTCGACGTTAAAGAAGAGAAAATGGGACACAAGCTGCACGAAGGCTGTGGCTGCAACTGTGGAAAGTAAAAAAAGTATAAATTAACGTAAAACATAAAACCATTAGGAGGAACAAAACATGAAAACCTTAGAAGGAAAACTCACCGCCAAAAACATGAAAATCGCCATCGTCGTAGCCCGCTTCAACGAATTCATCACCAGCAAACTCCTCAGCGGCTGCATCGACTGCCTGATCCGCCACGAAGCAGCTGACGAAGATCTCACCGTAGCCTGGGTACCGGGCGCCTTCGAAATCCCCATGGCAGCAAAAAAACTCGCAGAAAGCGGCAAATATGACGCAGTAATCTGCTTAGGTGCCGTAATCCGCGGCGCAACCCCGCACTTTGACTATGTATGCGCCGAAGCCTCCAAAGGCATCGCTCAGGTAAGCATGCAAACCGGCGTACCCGTAGCCTTCGGCGTACTCACCACCGAAAACATTCAGCAGGCTGTAGAACGTGCAGGCACCAAGGCCGGCAACAAGGGCGTAGACTGCGCAATGACCGCAATGGAAATGGTAAATCTCTTCAAAGAAATGTAACATTTTCACCGCTTGCCTTTTTGACTATTATGATTTATAATTGACATTGTGGAAGAGCTGATAACAGGCTGTTCCCCATGCATGAAATTTGCAAGCCCGCTAGCAGTAGTTTAGTGGGCTTGTTTTATTAAGCAAGTAAAATTTTTGCCGTAAGGCAGGATTGTGAGGCAGATATTATGGAAGATGTTTTGACAAAGGCTACGGCCGACGGTGTACGTATTTATGCATTATGCACCACTAATCTGGTACAGGAAGCAGCTAAAAAGCACGGCTGCTCCCATCTGGCAAGCGCTGCTCTGGGACGTGCAATGAACGGCGCGCTGCTGCTGGCCGCAACAATGAAGGATAACGAGCGCATCAGCCTGCGTCTGAAGGGCGATGGCCCTTTGGGCGAGGTAGTAGCAGATGCCGAAGGCAGCACAGTGCGCGGTTATGTGGAAAACCCCGATGCATTTTTGCCCCTGAAAAATGGCAAGCTGGATGTCGGCGGCGGCATCGGCGAGGGTAATATTATCGTAACGCGTTATCTGCAGAATGCAGAGCCCTTCACCGGCTACTGCGAGCTGCAGGACGGCGAAATCGCCAGCGACCTGACCAAATACCTCTATGTTTCCGAACAGACACCGACAAGCGTTGCTCTGGGCGTACTGGTTGACAAGGACGGCAACGTAACCGCATCCGGCGGCTTCTTTATTCAGGCTATGCCGGGCTGCACCGACGAGGTTCTGGAAAAGCTGGAAAACAACGTTAACCTGACTCCGTATGTAACCCAGCTGCTGGAAATCGGTTATACTCCGCAAAAGATGATTGAAATTCTCGGCCGCGGTCTGGACGTTGATATTAAAGAAACCATTCCCCTGAGCTTCAAATGCCGCTGCAGCCGTGAGCGCATTCTGGCGGCTTTGGGCAACCTTGATGTAAAATCTCTGGAGGAGCTGGCGCAGGACAAAACTACGGAAGCACACTGCGAATTCTGCAACAGCACCTATGAATATACTCAGGATGAAATCAAGCACCTGTTGGAAGAAAAGGAAAAGCAGGCACAGCTGGAGGCTGCTAAACAGAATATCAAATAACAAAACTTTTCTTGACAAAAGAAACTTTTGTTTGTATAATAAAGGCAGTGAATTGATTAAATTTAAATTTATATATTAGGAGGCAGGCAGATGGACGCAGATAAAAAGAAAGCCTTAGACATGGCGATGCACCAGATTGAAAAGGATTTTGGCAAGGGCAGCATTATGATGCTGGGCGAAGCAAGTGCCAAAATGAATATAGAGGTTATCCCTACAGGCGCTTTATCACTGGATATTGCTCTTGGTGTCGGCGGTATTCCGCGCGGACGCGTTATTGAGATTTACGGTCCCGAATCTTCCGGTAAAACTACCGTTGCTTTGCATATGATTGCCGAAGCTCAGAAGATGGGCGGCTATGCAGCATTTATCGATGCGGAGCATGCACTGGATCCGGAATATGCCCGTCATCTGGGTGTAGATATTGACGATCTGCTGATTTCTCAGCCGGATAACGGCGAACAGGCTTTGGAAATTGCTGACGCACTGGTACGCAGCGGTGCTATTGATATTATCGTTATCGACTCCGTTGCAGCTTTGGTTCCGCGTGCCGAAATCGAAGGCGAAATGGGTGATTCCCACGTAGGCCTGCAGGCACGTCTGATGAGCCAGGCTCTGCGTAAGCTGACAGGTCTGATTTCCAAATCCAAGTGTGCTACTATTTTCATCAACCAGATCCGTGAAAAGGTCGGCGTTATGTTCGGTAATCCGGAAACCACTACCGGTGGCCGCGCACTGAAATTCTACTCTACCGTCCGTATGGATGTACGCCGTATCGACACGCTGAAAAACGGCAACGATGTTATCGGCAGCCGTACCCGCGTTAAGGTTGTCAAGAACAAGGTAGCACCTCCGTTCAGACAGGCTGAGTTCGATATTATGTATGGCAAAGGCATTTCTCATGAAGGCTGCCTTGTTGATCTGGGCGCAGACCTTGATATTATCAACAAGAGCGGTGCCTGGTATTCCTACGGTGATATCCGTTTAGGTCAGGGCAAGGAAAAGGTTAAAGACTTTTTGCGTGAGAATCCGGAAATTGCCCAAGAAATCGAAGCTAAAATCCGCGCAGTGACGATTGCCAAGAGCGATAATAAGGAAGCAGCTGAGGAGCCGTTGCAGGATGTGGAGCCGATCTTTAAGGAATAAGAAAAAGGAAGAAGGCTTTACCGGCGCGCAGCAGGTTTATGACTGCGCGCTGGATTTATTGTCTTACCGTGATTACAGCCATAAGGATATGGTGGAGCGCTTGCAGCGCAAGGGTGCAACTAAGGAGCAGGCGCTGGAGGCGGTGGCCAAGCTCGAGGATTACGGTCTGCTGAACGAGGAGCGTTACGCCAATAGGGTGTACGAAGCATGGCTGGCCAAACGCTATTACGGCAGACAGCATCTGCAGCTGGAGCTGACCAAGCGCGGCATACGCCCGGACGTGGTTGCGGAAATTATGGAACGCTTTACGCCTGACATTGAAGAAGGGCAGGCGGAGAACGCGGCACAGCTTTTCGTGCAGCGCAATCAGCGTAAGCTAACAGCAGAAACAGATAACAAAAAAATATATGCGGCTGCGGGGCGCTTTATGGCGGCTCGCGGCTTTTCATCAAGATATGTGCACATTATATTGGGTAAATTGCATTTTTCAGACAATATGTAGCGGTTAAACTTGACAATTTTGTTAAATATAATCTATAATGTAGTTATGCAATCGTGTTAATATCAACGATTTTCACGAGGCGACGCGTAAAGCGGTTGCCTTATTTTTTGCCCTATTTCAGAATAGATAATACATATTTTATTATAGATTCAACGGAATAAGGACATCTATAGCAGACGCAAACAGGCGCCTGCTGTTACTATGCAAAAAAATCTTGGAAAAATCTACATTTAGGAGGTGAGGACGATTTTAGAAATTATCGGTACAGCTGTTGTAGTTGGTCTGGCAGGCGGTGCGGTAGGTTATCTGGTTCGCAAAAATGTTGCTGAAGGTAAAATTGCTACTGCAGAAGAGCAGGCTATCCGTATTGTACAGGATGCTGAGCAGACCGGCGAAGCAAAACGCAAAGAAATTATGATGGAGGCTAAAGAAGAAATCCATCGTCTGCGTTCCGATATGGAGCGTGAAAATAAAGACAGACGTAATGACCTGCAGCGTCAGGAGCGTCGTCTGCTGCAAAAAGAAGAAAATCTGGACCGCAAAATCGAATCCTTCGAACGCAAGGAAGAAAAGTTGGCTTCCAAGGAACAGCGCCTGAACGCTGCTCAGGAGAAGGCTGAGGCAATGCTGGAAAAACGTCAGGTTGAGCTGGAGCGTATTTCCGGACTGACCAGTGACGAAGCAAAGCAGGAGCTGCTGCAATCCCTCGAGGACGAGGTTAAGCACGAATCTGCTATGATGGTTAAGGATCTGGAGCAACAGGCTAAGGATGAGGCAGACCGCAAAGCAAGAGAGATTATCTCCCTGGCAATTCAGCGTTGTGCAGCAGACCATGTAGCGGAAACCACCGTTTCTGTAGTAGGCCTGCCTAACGATGAAATGAAGGGCCGCATCATCGGTCGTGAAGGCCGTAACATCCGCACTCTGGAAACCCTTACCGGCATCGATCTGATTATCGATGATACTCCGGAGGCTGTTATTATTTCCGGCTTCGATCCGGTACGCCGTGAGGTTGCCCGTATCGCTCTGGAAAAATTGATTAATGACGGCCGTATTCATCCGTCCCGCATTGAGGAAATGGTTGAAAAGGCACAAAAAGAGGTTGAGCAGAAAATTAAGGAAGCCGGCGAACAGGCTACCTTTGCTGTCGGTGTGCATGGCCTGCATCCCGAACTGATTAAGCTGCTGGGTCGCCTGAAATATCGTACCAGCTATGGTCAGAATGTCCTGAACCATTCTGTTGAGGTTGCTAACCTGGCAGGTGTAATGGCTTCTGAGCTCGGTGTTGACGTTGTTCTGGCTAAACGTGCCGGCCTGCTGCATGATATCGGCAAGGCTATTGACCATGAAATGGAAGGCTCTCACGTTGAAATCGGCGGCGAAATTGCCAAGAAGTTCCGTGAGTCCGACCTGATTGTCAATGCTATTTTGGCGCATCATGGTGACTGCGAGCCTAAGAGTGTTGAAGCTGTTCTGGTATCTGCCGCTGACGCAGTATCTGCTGCCCGTCCGGGTGCAAGACGCGAAACTCTGAAAAGCTACCTGAAGCGCTTAACTCGATTGGAAGAAATTTCTGAGTCCTTTGAGGGCGTTGAAAAATGCTATGCCGTACAGGCTGGCCGCGAAATCCGCATTATGGTTAAGCCGGATGTTATCGATGATGCTTCCGCTGTGCTTCTGGCACGCGATATCTCCAAGAAGATTGAAGATGAAATGGAATATCCCGGTCAGATTAAGGTTGTTATCATCCGCGAAACTCGTGCTGTTGATTACGCAAAATAACGAAATTCCTGAAAGAGCTGCTTAGGCAGCTCTTTTTTTGCGCCTTAGCAGGATTATAGGAATTGCTGTCGAATATATATACTTGGAATTTTTTTGACAGGTGCGCCGGTTGAGGCCGGTGCTGAAAAGGGAATGCCGGTGAGAATCCGGAGCAGTCCCGCTACTGTAAGCGGAGCCCAGGCAATTATGTCACTGACGCAAGTTGGGAAGGCGCTGAGGGCGATGAAGCTAAGCCAGGAGACCTGCCTGTTACGAAGCTTGGAGCCTACGGGAGATAGGCTGGCTTTGGTATGCGTAAATATAGAATTTTTGGCTGCAGCTGCATTTTGTGAATCTCCCGCAAGGGAGCTTTTTTCATATATGTATAAAATGAAAAGCATGCAGCTTACAAAAACGAAGGGAGGTTGAAATATGCCTGGAAAAATTATTATGGTTACCGGCGGAGCCCGCAGCGGCAAAAGCGAATTTGCAGAACGCTATGTATTGCATCATTCTCCCAAATGCGATTACGTTGCTACGGCAGAAATCTTAGATGAGGAAATGGCGGAGCGCGTGCGTCTGCACCGTGAGCGTCGTGATGCACGTTGGATTAATCACGAAGCGCCTTATCATGCCGAGCGCACGCTTGAAGCGCTGTCAGCGGAAACAGGAGCGGTTCTGTTTGACTGCCTGACTGTTTATATGTGTAACCTGCTTTATGGCAAGGATGCGCCGGAGGGTGAATTCCTGGAGCGCTGTCAGGTAGTATTTGACGAAATTGACAAGGTGCTGGCAGCAGCACGTAATTGCGGTAAAATCGTTGTCTTTGTTACGAATGAGGTGGGCAGCGGCATTGTGCCGGATAATCAGATGGCGCGTGAATACCGTGACCTTGCCGGCTGGGTTAACCAGCGTGTGGCCAATGAGGCTGATCATGTTTATTATTGTGTGGCAGGTCAGGCTGTAGACGTAAAAAAATTGGCTTTTAAATTTGAGGATGAAGGAGAATAACGACTGATATGGAGAAAATCATAATACCTGCTCTGGATGAAGAACGTATGCAAGAAGTGCGGGCAGGCTACGCTAAGATAGACAAGCCGGCAGCTAATCTGGGCAAGCTGGAGGATATGGTTGTAGGACTTGCAGGTATGATCGGCAAGGATTTACCGGATAAATTAAAGACGGCGATGGTTCTGATGTGCGGTGACCACGGTATTGCGAAATACGGCGTCAGCGCTTATCCGCAGGAGGTTACGCGTCAGATGATTAACGGTTATATGCGCGGTACTGCCGGTGCTACCGTGCTGGCTCGTCATGCGCACGCCGATGTTTTCGTCTGTGATGTAGGCACTGCCTTTGATTTGAGCGATTTGCCCAAGGTGTATCAGAAAAAGGTAGCCTGGGGAACAAATGACTTCACCCAGGGACCGGCGATGACGCGCGAGCAGGCTGAAAAGGCTATTGCCGTCGGCATCGAAATGGCTGATATGTGCATCGACCAAGGCTACAATATGCTTTATACAGGCGAAATGGGCATCGGCAATACAACCTCTACCTCTGCTATTGCCAGCGCGTTTTTAGGCTTGGACCCGCAGCTGACTGTCGGCCGTGGCAGCGGTATCAATGACGAACGCATGAAGATTAAACGTCAGGTTGTTATCGACGGTCTGGCTAAAAATATGCCGAAGCAGGGTGATGCGATGGACATTCTCTGTAAGGTCGGCGGCTATGACCACGCAGGTCTGGCCGGTGTAATTATCGGTGCAGCCCGCCGCCGCGTACCGGCAATGGTTGACGGTGTTAATGCTACGGCTGCAGCACTTTTGGCCTACGGCCTCTATCCGCAGTGCCGCGATTATATGCTTTGCTCGCATCTGAGCAGCGATATTTCTCATAAGAAAATGCTGGAGCTGATGCAGCTTTCGCCGATTGTGGATGCCGGTATGCGCCTGGGCGAGGGCACCGGTGCTTCTCTGGCTATTGTTGTGCTGCAGGCAGCAATGGATGTGTATAATCATTTAAGCAGGTGATGTGATGCGTGATTTTGTAACTTGTCTGGAATTTTTGACCAGAATCCGCTTTTCCAACCGCACGGACTGGCATGATGACGATTTCAGCCGCAGTGTACCGTACTTCCCTTTGGTCGGCCTGGTAATGGGCGTTTTTATGGGTGCGGTAAATTACGGACTGTATTATCTGCACACCCCTGATCTGATGCGCGCAGTGATGCTGGTGCTGGCGGAGCTGATTATTATCGGCGCGCTGATGTATGACGGCTTTATGGATACCTCCGACGGTGTTTTCAGCGCCCGTGATCGTGAGCGTATGCTGGAAATCATGAAGGACAGCCACGTAGGCTCCAATGCCGTTATCGCGCTTGTCTGCCTCGTGCTGCTGAAGGTGGCTGCCTATACTACGCTGCCGCCGGTTAAGCTGTCGTTTGCGTTGGTTGCAGTTTTTGTAGCAACGCGCACCTTTATGGTTACCTACATCGTCAACTACAAGTATGCACGCAAAACCGGTATCGGTCATATGTTTAAGGCCTATGCCAAGCCGATGTACACCTATATTGCCTTTGTACTTTGTCTGGCGCTGGTGGCAGCCTGTGGTTTGCCGTATTTGTATACGGCAATAGCGGCCTTCGTTATCTGCCAGGGCATTGCGCATTTCCTCAGCGGTCAGCTGGGCGGCCTTACCGGTGATACCTACGGCTTTTTGACGGAATGCGGCGTTGTGGTTTACCTGATGCTCGCAACCTATATAATCTGATATATTTCCCCGGCAATATTTTGCCGAATTATAAAGAGACAGAAAGGAAAAATGCTATGCATATAGAAGAAATAATCCAAAAGATTGTGCCTGCCGACAGAGGCTGTATGAAGCTGGCGCAGACACGCTTTGATAATCTGATCAAGCCGGTCGGCAGTCTGGCCAAGCTGGAAGAAATGACCTCGCGCTATTGCGGTATCAAGGGTATTTATGAAAAAGAGGATTTAGATTATCCTAAACGCGATTTACTGGTATGGTGCGGTATCGAAGAGGCTGCTCAGGCCGAAAAAATTATGCACGCCAAATGGCCGGTGAATGTGCTGGCTGCAGAAACCGGTGCGAAGGCCGTGGCTCTGCTGGTAACCTCGGAGGAGGAGGCTGATGCTCTGGAGGAGGGCGCTGCCCTGGTGCAGGAGCTGGTACACGAGAAGGGACTGGAGCTTTTGGGCTTCGGCTGCCTTTCCAATCCTGATAATGAGATGGTACGCACCGCTATGGCCGGCGCTCTGCTGCAGGCTGCAGCTATGAAGGTGCCGGTAATGCTGGATGGCGTTGCTGTCTGCAAGGCTGCCAAAAAGGCGGCGGATATGGCACCTGCCGTGCTCGACTACTGCTTTGCCGGTCACGTTTCCGCAGAGCCGGGCGCGGAAGAATGCCTGCAGGAGCTGGGGCTTACGGCACCGCTGCGCCTGAATATTCCCGACGGCGCCGGTGAGGGCGCTGCTGTCTGCTTTACGCTGTTCAATGCCGGCATCAAGGCCTACAAAGAAATGGAAACCTTTGAGGAAGCAGGCGTGCATGCGGAGATGAAGGAATTTTCCCTGGCAGAGCAATCTAAAAAAGGGGCGAAGGCTTAATGGGTAAAATATATTTAATCCGTCACGGTGAAACGGACAGCAACAAGGGACATCGCTTTCAGGGACGCATCAACATGCCGCTGAACGCCAAAGGTCTGGAGCAGTCCGAGAAGCTGGCTGCGTATATGCAGCATCTGCCGGTTGACAAGATTTACTGCAGCTCAATGCTGCGTGCCTGCATGACGGCAGCACCGCTGGCTATGAGCAAAAATATGTCCTACCAGCCGTTGGATTTGCTGCAGGAGGTAAGCTTCGGTGCCTGGGAGGGCCTGGAATATGCGGAAATCAGCCGCCGCTGGCCTAAGGAGATGGATGATTTCCTGACGCGTCCGGGCGAATGGATTCCGCCGCAGGGCGAAAGCTTTCATGATGTAGCGCGTCGCTGTCAGGCGGCTTTTGACTATATCTTCGAGCGTGAAGGCCACGAGAAGAATATCGCGATTGTATCGCACGGCGGTATTATCCGCGTGCAGCTGTGCCTGCTTTTGGGCATCCCGCTGAACAATCTGTGGAAGCTGAGTGTGCATAATGTTTCTGTCAGCATGCTGAATGACTGGCAGGGCAATATCATTGCCGAAACCATCAATGATGCTCACTTTGCCAGAGAGCAGGGAAAATCTGTAAACTGGCTGCATAAATAAAAATTGAAGTTCGAAAACCGCGCAGACCTGAAAAGCTGTCGCGGTTTTTCTTTAAAGCGGCGAAAAAAAGACGGTCATAGTTTTTGCTGTAAACTTATCGGTGCCGCACCATTAATTTTACACGCAAGCTTTTCCTGTGAGCACTGTTAACAAGCGGATTTGAGCATATGTTGAGAAATGAAAGGTTTCTTATTAAAGAATTTACGCATTTTTGATAAACTAAGATTGACTTTTACAGGCGCTTACTATATACTGTAAGAGGTGTATCTCAGTGGTCCGTTTAAGTTCCTAACTTCTTCTATCATAGATGAAATGGGGAAGCCAAGGTAAACATCTTAATGCGTTCTTTGGGGTATGTTCTATCTATGATTAGGAGTGATTAAACAATGAAAGAAGACAAGACTTTAACCTGCTGCGAGTGCGGCAACGAATTCGTATTCACCGCTTCCGAGCAAGAGTTCTACGCAGAAAAGGGCTTCACTAACGAACCGCGCCGTTGCCCGGCTTGCCGTCAAGCTCGCAAACAACGCATGGGCGTACAAAACGACCGTCCGCAACGCGAAATGTTCCCCGCAGTTTGCGCTGAATGCGGTAAAGAGACCATGGTACCGTTCAAACCCAGCGATCGTCCGGTTTACTGCCGCGAATGCTTCAACGCACGTAAACACTAATTAGACGCTTGAAGTAACAAATTCAGGTACAGCTTAGGCTGTACCTGTTTTTTATTAGCCGATTATAGAAAAAACGAAAGTTATTTTACATAAAAGTGCTTATATGCTATACTTTTTACAATATCAATTATTCGAAGCAAGGGAGCTTTATGGCACGTATTATAGACAGTGATTTTCTGCACCGCGCGCTGCAGCATTTTTATGGCTACAGCAGCTTTCGCACAGGGCAGGAAGAAATTATAAGTGAAATATTACACGGACAGCCTGTGCTGGCAGTGCTGCCTACGGGTGCAGGCAAGAGTATTTGCTTTCAGCTGCCTTCGCTGCTGCTGAAGGGCGTGACGCTGGTCATTTCGCCGCTGATATCGCTGATGAAGGACCAGGCGGAGGCACTGACGGCTCGCGGTATTCCGGCAGCTTATCTGGACAGCAGCATGAGCAGCAACGAGTACGGCAGAGTGCTGCATGCTGCGCTCAACAAGCAGTGCAAGTTTTTGTATGTGGCACCGGAGCGATTGGTCAACCAGCAGTTTATTGATTTCGCCCGCCAGGCTTATATTACGATGGTGGCGGTGGACGAGGCGCACTGCGTATCGCAGTGGGGACACAGCTTTCGTAAGGAATATTATAATATCCCCGATTTTATTCAGGCCTTGCCGACGAAGCCGCTGGTGGCAGCCTTTACTGCTACGGCTACACCGGATGTACGCTGTGATATTATCAAACGCCTAGGCATTCCGGAGGCAAAAATTGTGGTGACGGGCTTTGACAGGCCTAATCTGCATTTTGCCGTGCAGCGCACGCAGGATAAGGAGCGCTCGCTGTTGGAGTTTATGCGCAAGCATAAAAAGGATTGCGGCGTAGTTTACTGTGCTACGCGCAACAAGGTGGAAAGCGTGACGCAGCTTTTGCGGCGTCAGGGCTTCAGTGCCTTGCGCTATCACGCGGGATTGACGCCGGAGGAGCGGCGTGAGAATCAGAATGCTTTTGTCGGCGGCAGCGTGCCGCTGATTGTGGCAACAAATGCCTTCGGTATGGGCATTGATAAGCCGGATGTACGCTTTGTGGTGCATTATAATATGCCCAAGGATATCGAAAGCTACTATCAGGAGGCAGGACGCGCAGGGCGTGACGGCCTGCCTGCGGAATGTCTGCTGCTTTACGATAAGGCGGATATTGCGGTCAACACCTATCTTATCGGCCACGATCAGCCGGATCTGACCTGGAAGGAGCACGAGCTGCAGCTGCTGAGTAAAATGACCAATTATTGCAATACATCCATGTGCCTGCGCAAGGTACTGCTGGAATATTTCGGAGAAAAAACAACGTCGCAGTGCAACAATTGCGGCAACTGCGACGTGAATAAGAACGCTTCGTGGCGTAAGTTTTTGAAGTTTTAAATTTTAGTCGATATCAATAGTATTGCCCGGTTTTACAATGAGCACCTTGCTGTCGGTTTCGTCCTCAACGGCGGCCTTGAAGGCTTCAACGTCCTGAGCGATGGGCGGCCAGGTGTTGTAATGTACGGGGATAACGTATTTTGCCTGCAGCAGCTTGCAGGCGATAAGTGCATCATTGGGGTCCATAGTGAAGTTGCCGCCGATAGGAAGCACTGCGTATTCAAAGGCGTCGAGCTTGGGCAGCAGCTGCATATCGCTAAACAGTGCGGTGTCACCGGCGAAGTACAGCTTAGTGCCGTAGAAATCAATGACGATGCCGCAGGCGTGACCGCCGGGAACGCCGCTGCCGTGGAAGGCCAGCGTCAGGCGTACCTTGCCGAAGGGAAACTTAAAGGTGCCGCCAAGATGCATAGCGTGCGCTTTGCAGCCGGCTTCCTGCGCCAGACCGCAGATTTCGGCAGTAGAGATGATGGTAGCGTCACAATTTTTGGCGATTTCAAAGGCACTGCCCAAATGGTCGAAGTGACCGTGGCTGACGAAAATATAATCAACCTTAATGTCTTTGGCGGTGAGTCCTTCCGAATTATCGTCCAGATACGGGTCGAAGATAATAGCGGAATTATTTTTTTCCAGCATAAAGCAGGCATGGTTGATGAAATGGAATTTTGCGGACATAATTTTCCCTCCTTAATTTAACAAGCTGATTGCTACTTGATGTTAAATAAGATAGCGCTTGGATGTTATCTTATAAATATTATAGCTTAAATCTACTTTTTTGTGAATTCCTCACTGCAGGGGTGGGAAAAACTTTACAATTTTGCCTCAAGTGCGGTAAAATTGATAGCGTGATATATATAGGAGTAATGCGCTATGAAATATAAAAAAATTACTTTTGCGTGTGTTCTGCTGGGTCTGTCGCTCTATGCCGGCGTGTGTGCGGCAACCGTGCGCGAGGTCGCTGATGAAGCACCGGCCTCCAAGCAGACGATTATCGCTGATAAAAAGGATAAGAAGCTGCTCAACAAAAAGCAGCGCGCTGTCCAAATAACTCAGGAAAAGGATAAAATTGTAGTATCTACCAAACCGGTGGCTAAACCGCCTGCCGGTACGATAAATGTTCCTGCCGCTCCGCGTCCGTCGCTGCTGCAGGAGAAGGACGGCAAGTTCTATTTTTCCGGTACTCAGCTACCGGATGATTACCGTAATATCGCTATTTACGGTGAGGCGATTGCCAGCAAGGCGCAGGCTGTTGCCTATATTTTGGCGGCTAACCCTGCTGTGAAGCTAGCCTGCCCGGTAGAGGAGCTGGTTGAGCTGTATTGGCAGGAGGCTAAGCGTGAAAACGTGCGTCCCGATCTTGCCCTGGCGCAATCGTTGGTTGAAACCGGTGCTTACCGTTATGGCGGTGATGTGCTGCATCATCAGAACAATTTCTGCGGTCTTGGTACTATCGGCGGCGGTGTGCGCGGTGCGTCCTTTGCTACGCCGCAGCTGGGAGTGCGTGCGCACATCCAGCATCTGCTGGCTTACACGCAGACGAAGCGTCCTTCAACGGATATTGTCGATCCGCGCTATGATCTGGCGCATAATATCCGCCTGGAGCGCGGTGTTGTCAACACCTGGTACGGTTTGAACGGTACCTGGGCGATGGGCTCGCTGTATTGCGAAAAGATTATGGCCACCTATCAGAAAATCTTGGCACAGCAGCCTGTTGAGCCGGAGATTAAGCCGGCACCGGCTGAACCGGTTAAGGAAAAGAATAAAAAGAAACGCAGTATGAAGCAGAGAGTTTCTGAAATACTGCAGGAGAAAAAATAAATTAACGACTGTGCAGCAGTCAGCTGAGGAGGCATTCAGTAAAATGCATATAGTTTTAGTTGAACCGGAAATTCCCGGCAATACCGGTAATATTGCACGTCTGTGCGCAGCAACCGGCTGCCACCTGCATTTGGTCCGTCCGCTTGGTTTTTCCGTGGAGGATAAATATTTGAAGCGTGCGGGTCTGGATTATTGGCATCTTGTTGATATCCATTATTATGACAGCGTTTATGAGGTGCTGGAAAAATATAAGGATAATCCTAAGTATTTCCTGACGACGAAGGCACACAGCTCTTATGCCGATGTTCAGTATGCTCAGGACAGCCTGCTGATTTTCGGCAAGGAAACTGCCGGCCTGCCGGAAACCTTGCTGCACGAATATCCCGAAAGCTGCATCCGTATTCCGATGATTGAGGATGCACGCTCTTTGAATTTGTCCAATTCCGTGGCGATTGTGGCTTATGAGGCACTGCGCCAAAACGGCTTTGCTGATTTAACCCTTTATGGAGGAGAATATAAATGATAATTATTAAGGAATTTGATTTTGACGCTGCGCATTATCTGCCTGCGTATAACGGCAAGTGCGAGTATTTGCACGGTCATACCTATAAGCTGGTGGTAAAGGTAGAGGGCACTCCCGACCACGAGGGTATGGTTATTGATTTTATCAAGTTGAAGAATCTGGTGAAGGAAGAGGTGCTGGCACATTTGGACCACGCCTGCCTGAATGATATTCTGCCGGTGCCTTCTGCGGAAAATATCAGCGTCTGGGTTTGGAATAAGCTGGTTGAGCTGCTTAAGAGCGACCATTATCATTTATATGAAGTAGAAGTTTGGGAAACTCGCACCAGTGGCTGCGTGTACAGAGGTGAATGAAGTGAAGGATGTACAAAGCGAAAAGGATTTACGCAATATTCCTTTGAAGCATGTGGGAATAAAGGGCCTGCGCTGGCCGATTGAGCTGCGCGATAAAGCACGCGGTACGCAGCACAGCGTAGCAGAGGTAACACTGGCGGTTGATTTGCCGCATGATATGCGCGGTACGCACATGAGCCGTTTTGTGGAGTGTCTGCGTACTCTCGGTCCTGTGGGCCTTGCTGATGTGGAGGCAATTTTAGACCAGCTGAAGCAGCATCTGCAGGCTGAAAGAGCTTTTATCGAGCTGAAATTCCCGTATTTTGTAACGAAGAAGGCTCCTGTGAGCGGTATGGAAGCGCCGATGGATATCGATTGCGTGTATAAGGCCGAGAAGGGCGAGAAGCTGCGTTGGCGCATTACAGCTGTTGTGCCGGTGCAGACGCTGTGCCCCTGCTCCAAGGAAATCAGCGAATACGGTGCGCATAATCAGCGCGCCTGGGCGAAGCTGGAGGTTGAGGCGCAGGAAATGGTGTGGCTGGAGGAGCTGGTGGAATATGCCGAGGCTTCCGCAAGCACGCCGCTTTACGGTCTTTTGAAGCGCCCCGATGAAAAATATGTTACGGAGCATGCTTATGAAAATCCGCGTTTTGTAGAGGATGCTGTGCGTGAGGTTGCTTTGCGTCTGGAGGCGGATAAGCGTATTACCTGGTATCGTGCAGAGGTGGAGAGCATGGAAAGCATCCATAATCATAACGCTTTTGCTGTTGTGGAAAAAGGTGAGAATGAATGTTATTAAAGGTTAACCGTGAAGGCTTGGAGGCAGCGCTGGCAAGTATCGGCGCTCATGCCGACAGTCTGCCTATTTTTGCGCATAAGGCGGAGATTATTCCGTTCAAGCTGCTTGGTGTGCGTACGCCGGCAGCGAATATTATCAAGCAGGAGATGCTGGCGGTGGGCGGCGACGCCGTAACACCGGTGGGTGCTGTTACCTGTGCTGCGAAGTATGTTGATATCCTGCTTTTGGGTACGCTGAAGCATTATAAGGTGCTTTTGAAGAAGCTGGCACAGATGCCGTACTTTGGCATTCCGCAGGCTGCTATTGATTTGGAGATGGCGCTGACACCGCAAAAGCTGTGCACTACTCTGGCTGACGGCAGAGTGCTGACCTATGAGAAGATGTGCGTGATGGGTATTCTGAACGTTACGCCCGATTCCTTTTATGAGGGCAGCCGTGTTCCTGCTATGGAGGAGCTGGTGGAGCGTGCAGGCAGAATGCTTGCTGCGGGTGCCGGTGTGCTGGATATCGGCGGTGAGTCTGCCCGTCCGGGCAGCGACAGCGTTGATGGGGAGGAGGAGCGCCGCCGCGTAGTTCCGGCGATTGCTGCTTTGCGCAAGGCTTATCCCGATGCTGTTATTTCTATTGATACCTATCGTGCGGATACGGCGGAGGCAGCTATTGCTGCGGGTGCTGATATTATCAACGATATAAGTGCGATGGAGGCTGACCCGCGCATGGCTGACGTGGTTGTGGCAACTAAAGCGCCGATTATTCTTATGCATATGCGCGGTACGCCGAAGAATATGCAGCAGAACTGCGAGTACAAGGATGTTGTGCAGGAGGTTGCCGTTTATCTGGCGCAGAGAGCGCAGCTTTTGCGTGAGCGTGGTGTGAGTGCGGATAAGATTATTCTGGATCCGGGTATCGGCTTTGCCAAGAATGTGGAGCAGAATTTGCTGTTGATGCGTGACCTGAAGGCTTTGACGAGCTTTGGTTATCCTGTGCTGCTGGCGGCGTCGCGCAAGAGTACGCTTGGTGCTGTGCTGGGCGGTGTACCGGCAGAGCAGCGTTTGGAGGGAACGATTGCGACGAGTCTGCAGGCAATTTACGCAGGGGCACAGATGGTGCGCGTGCATGATGTTGAGGAGAACGTGCGGGCGATTCGCACACTAGAGGCTATTTTGCGCGGCAGTGCGGAGTAGGTTAGCTTAGAAAGAATTGTTTTAGCAATTATCTGTCACGCTGCGACGGAATAGTGACATAAGCAATTATTTATCGCGGTGGAAGCATAAAAATTTTAGGAAATAAGTGCTTGGAACAAAAGAAATTGCAATACTGTTTGAGCGCTAAGCTGACTTGTGTAGAAAAATGCTACGCATAGCGCGAGTTTATTGCAATTTCGTCTTTGTTCCGCACGAAATTGCCGTTAAGAAATTTTTCGCTGTAACGCGATAGATAATTGCTGGAATATCATATCACATCAAAAGAACAGGAGTCTGAGATGGCTATTGCATATGTTGCCTTGGGCAGTAACCTGGGCGATAAGAAAAAGAATTTACAGCGCGCGCTGATGCTGCTGATGCAGCAGGGCGTGGATGTACTGCAGGTTTCCGGCTATTTTGCTACGGAGCCTTACGGTGTGACGGACCAGCCGCAGTTTTTGAATGCTGTGTGCAAGGTGCGCACTAATTTGGAGCCTGTGGCGCTTTTGCGTACACTTTTGGCAACGGAGCTGGCGATGGGACGTGTGCGCCTGCGTCATTGGGGCGAGCGCAATATTGATCTGGATTTGCTGCTTTACGAAAATGTCGTAATGCAGACACCGGAGCTTACGCTGCCGCATCCCGATATGCAGAACAGGGATTTTGTGCTGCTGCCGTTACTGGATATTGCGCCGGAGCTGGAGCATCCGCTGCTGCATAAGACTGTAAGGGAAATGGCAGCGGAACTGAACAAATAATGCTGCGGCACGAGCGATTTGTTTTACAGCAAATATGCGCTTGTGCTATAATTAAGAAAAACATCTGGCAGGAGGTAGCTATGAGAATAGATGGTGCCGGCGGTTGCTTTGATAACCGTCTTTATGAAGTTGATATTGACGTAGCCTGGAATATTGCCTTGCTGTGCGTCAATGAGATGGGTGTAACTATTGATGAACAGGATGATGCTGCACATCAGCTGCACTTCCATAACAAGAAAAAAATTATGCAGCTGGCTATGCAGTCTTTGGATGAAGAAACCGTACAGGTTATCATGGACTCCACTAAGGAGCGTCTGCAGATTTATAACTGGAAGCGCGAGGACAAAGAGGTTAACCAGTTCTATGAGCTGTTCGAAAAGAAGCTCACTGAATACCGTGCCTTTATTTTGTGCCCGAACTGCTCCGCAAAAATCAGCTCTTTGGTTAAGTTCTGCCCCGAGTGCGGCTGCAAAGTAAAATAAGCGCAAAAAAAGAAACCAAATACCGATTGGTATTTGGCTTCTTTTTAAATCCGAACGGATTAGATTGCGCGGTTAACTTTACCGGAACGCAGGCAACGGGTGCAAACGTTCAAGCGTTTAACAGAACCTTCAACAACTGCTCTTACTTGTTGAATATTCGGGTTCCAAGCACGTTTGGTGTGTCTATTGGAGTGGCTGACGTTGTTGCCAGCGAGTTTTCCTTTACCGCAGATTTCGCAGATAGATGCCATTGTTTCCCACCTCCTTAAACGTGATAAGACATAAGGCACATTCAAATTTAACATGAGTATCATACCATAAAAAGCGCAGAAAAGCAAGGGAATTTTAAGATAAAGAGGGTATTTTTATAAATGTGGTGGAAAGAACCTGTAACAACACTAAAAGGTGTAGGCGTAAAAAAAGCAGCTGAGCTGGCTGCTCTTAATATTTTCAGCGTGGGTGATTTGCTGGAATTTTACCCGCGTCAGGGTGCTTATCTCGATTATGCCAAGCTCAAAACGATTAAGGAGCTTGATGTAGACAACAGTAAGCAGATTTTCAAAGCGACCGTTTATCAGGTGAAAAACGGCTACGGTGCCAGCCGTCGCAGCTATACGTCCGTGACGGTGCGTGACGAAACAGGTTATGCCACGCTGTACTTTTTCGGCGGGCAGCGCTACAAGGCGCAGAAGCTGAAGCCGGATACCGTGCTGCAGATTACAGGCCGCGTAAGGCAGGGGCGCACTACGAAGTCCATCAGCGAGGTTGATGTGCAGCCTTTGGAGCAGGACGAGGGCAAAACGCCGGGCATTGTGCCGGTGTATGCTTTGAGCGGCAACCTGACGCAGAAGAACCTGCGTACCTGGATAAGCGAGGCGCTGCGCTTGGCAGCAGAGGATTTGCCGGAAAGCCTGCCGGCGAAGGTTGTGAGTCAATGCAATTTGCCCGACCGCTATACGGCGCTGAAAAATATTCACTTCCCGGAAAGCTGGGAAGCGTTGAGACGTGCCAAGCAGCGCTTTGTTTTTGAGGAGCTGTTTTTGCTGCAGTGCGGCTTGCTGTATTATCGTCAGCAGAGCCATGACAACAGAGAGGGCATCAAGCACGCTGCAGACGGTGCGCTTGTTAAAGATGTAATGCAGGGACTGCCCTTTGAGCTGACGGCGGCACAGCAGCAGGCATGGCGTGAGATTTCGCTGGATATGCAGGATAAAAAGCCTATGCACCGCATTCTGCAGGGCGATGTAGGCAGCGGCAAGACGGTTATCAGTGCGTTGGCGTTGGCTAAGGCGGTGGAAAACGGTTATCAGGGCTGTATTATGGTGCCTACGGAGATTTTGGCTGCGCAGCATTTTGAAACGCTGGAGCAATATCTGCGGCCTTACGGTGTGCGTATTGCTTTACTGACGGGCGGTATGCGTGCTAAGGCAAGGCGTGAGCTGCTGCTGAATCTGGAGCTTGGTCTTGTTGACGTGGTTGTGGGTACGCATGCGCTTTTGGAGGAGGATGTGCGCTTTGCCAATCTGTCGCTGACGGTGACGGACGAGCAGCACCGCTTCGGCGTAGAGCAGCGTGCGCGTCTGTCCAATAAATCGGCCAATGCTCCCGATGTACTGGTAATGACGGCAACGCCGATTCCGCGTACCTTGGCGCTTACTGTTTACGGCGATCTGGATATTTCCGTAATGAAGGGACGTCCGCCGCAGCGCAAGCCGGTGCGGACGCTGTGCTATACGGACGAGCGCCGCCGTGAGGTGTACGCCGGCCTGGTACGTCAGGTGCAGGCAGGAAGGCAGGCTTATGTTGTCTGCCCGCTGATTGAGGAATCGGATGTTCTGGCTGTGCATAGCGCACAAAGAGTATACGAAGAGCTGAAGCGTGATTTTCTGCAGGATATTCCCTGCGCTCTTCTGCATGGCAGGCTGAAGGGTGCGGAGAAGGATGCCATTATGAGCAGCTTTGCGGCAGGCGAACTTAAGGTGCTGGTGAGCACTACGGTTATCGAGGTAGGCGTGAACGTGCCCAATGCTACGCTGATGGTGATTGAAAATGCGGAGCGCTTCGGCTTGGCACAGCTGCACCAGCTGCGCGGACGTGTAGGTCGCGGCAGCGAGCAGTCCTACTGCGTGCTGCTGACGGCTGCCGATTCGCCGGAGGCACTGGCGCGTTTGAACGTACTGCATGAGAGCGAGGACGGCTTTTATCTTGCGGAAAAAGATATGGAGCAGCGCGGTGCAGGGCAGCTCTTCGGCTTAAAGCAGCATGGCTTGCCAGATTTGCGAATTGCTGATATAATGCGAGATGTTGACGTAATTGCGCAGGTTCGCCAACTGGCGCAGGCGCAGCTGCGTACGCCGGAGGACTGGGCGGAAATCCGTCGTCTGGTGGAAATGCAGTTTGGCGAACGCTTTAATATGATTTTCAATAATTAAAGAGGGTATAAATACATGAAAAAAGACTGGTTGAAAAATCCTGATGTTTGTGCTAAGGTGACGGCGGCACTTTTGCTGGTGGCCTTGTTTTTAGGTATTCACTTTTTTGCCGATGATTTCTTTAACAAAACCTTTACGCTGGCAATCAGCGGCAATGTCAACGGCCTGGTGGAATATCTGCGCTCCTTTGGACCGTGGGCGATTTTAATCAGTTTTGTGCTGGATGTGCTGATTAATGCCGGCAGCGTTTTCCCGTCGATTTTTCTTTCTACAGCCAACGGTCTGATTTTCGGCCTGCCACTGGGCATCACAATTTCCTGGCTGGCTGAAACAACCGGTGTGGTTATAAGCTTTTACCTGATGCGCTTCTTCTTCCGTGATACGGCGCAGAAGCTGATTGAAAAAAGCAACTCGCTGAAATCCATTGATGAGGCAAGCAGCAAGCACGGCCTGGAGTGGATGGCCTTCGCCAGGGCGCTGCCGTATTTTCCGTCAGGCATTTTGACGGCGGTGGGTGCTGTGAGCAGCATGAGTGCGCGTGATTACATTATTGCTAACCTTATCGGCAAATTTCCTTCTACGGCGTTGGAGGTTGTCATCGGTCATGATGTAGTTAATTTCCAGGAGCATAGCCAAAGATTAACGATTTTGATCTTGGTTGTGGGCGCTGTCTTTTTTGCGTATAAAAAATGGTTCTATAAAAAGGGAAAATAAATTTGCTTAGGCGTCGCTGCAGTAATTTCTGTGGCGGCGTTTTTTCAAGATACGGAGAGGATAAATGATGATGGAAAATAAAAATGTGCAGCCATGGAAGCAATATCAGGCGCTTTATCTGCATATACCGTTTTGCGTACAGAAATGCTTGTACTGCGATTTTGCTTCTTATGCCGGCTTTGGCGAGCAGGCAAAGCGTGATTATACCGATGCTGTGTGCAAAGAAATCGCCCTGCGTGCGGCTGAGGCGGCAAACATGGCGGCGAACGCCAGCATTTACTTTGGCGGCGGTACGCCGAGCGTGCTGCCTACGGAATGTATTGCTAAGCTGGTGAATGCATTGAAGCAGTACGGCTTTTGGCAGCAGCCCTGCGAGGCAACGATTGAGGTGAACCCCGGCACGGCGGATTTAGCCAAGCTGCAGACATTGCGTAGCCTTGGCTTTGACCGCATCAGCTTCGGCGTACAGTCGCTGCAGGATGACGAGCTGCGGGCGATAGGACGCATTCACAACGCACAGCAGGCACTGGAGGCGTTGGCATTGGCACGCAAAGCAGGCTTCGCACGCATCAGTGCGGATTTGATTTACGGCCTGCCGTCGCAGACGCTTACCAGCCTGCAGGATACGCTGGAGCGTTTGGCCGATACGGGCATAGAGCATATTTCTGTTTACGGCCTGATTGTGGAGGATGGCACGCCGTTGGCAAGCCTTGTGGACAAGGGCAGAATAACTTTGCCTGATGACGATACTGCGGCGGACATGTATGAGCTGGTGCAGTGTTTTTTGCGCGAGCGTGGCTTTGAGCGCTACGAAATTTCCAACTACGCGAAAAACGGACAGTATTCACGCCATAATACCGTTTACTGGGAATATCATCCCTACATGGCCTTCGGCGCTGCTGCCTGCGGCTTTGATGGGCAAAGACGGCGTACCGCGCTTAGTACGGTAAAGGAATATATCGGGCAGCTGCAAAGCTTCGGCGGTGACGATTTACGTGCAAGTGCATTATATAATGTAGAAGAATTATCTTGCGCAGAGCTGTTGGAGGAGTTCATGTTCATGGGACTGCGCCGCAGCGAAGGTGCGAGCCTGGCGGAGGCACGCGAGCGCTTTGGCGTTGATGTGCTGCAGCGCTTTGCCTTCGAGCTGGCGCCGCTGTTTGAACAAAAGCTTATTGCGTATGATGCAAGCACGCAAAGACTGCGCCTGACAGAGCGTGGTATGGAGGTCGGCAATCAAATATTTGAAGTTTTTGTGATAACTTAAAAATAAATAAAAAAGGTGTTGACAATAAAGTAGGCTAGTGCTATTCTAATATCAAGATGTTAGCACTCCTAATGATAGAGTGCTAACAATCAAATGAGGTGGGAATATGTTAAACGAAAGAAAGAAAAAAATTCTCCAGCTCATAATTGAGGATTATATTTCAACTGCTGAGCCTGTAGGTTCAAGGACGATTGCCCGCAAATATGATTTGGGACTCAGTCCTGCGACCATCCGTAACGAGATGAGTGACCTGGAGCTCCTGGGTTATCTGGAGCAGCCACACACCTCGGCCGGACGTGTACCGTCGGCTCAGGCTTATCGTCTTTATGTTGACTCGCTTGTTGAGCCGGGCACTCTGACAGATAATGACAGAGCACTGATTAACGGCTGGTTCAGCGAAAGACGCAGAAGCATTGATGAAATCTTCCAGTCAACGGCTAAAATCCTTTCCCGGATGACGAAGAATGTTTCAATGGTGCTGGCTAACCGTGATGCCGGTGCGTGCTTCCGTTATATGAAGTTTTTACCTCTGGATGAGCACCATGCCATCCTGTGCATTGTAACAGATGACGGCAATGTGGCCAATTGCGTGGTAGAAATTCCTTTGGGAATGCGGCCGGAGGAGCTGGACTACATGGCAGGACGCGTCAGCAGACTGCTGGAGGGCAGAGCGCTGGCGAACATTACCGAGGACCTGCTGCAAGCGGTGCATACCAATATAGCAGATGATAAGCTGCTGTTCACATCGCTGGTACAGTCCATCCGCCAGATGCGTCAGAAATACCAGCAGCAAAAGGTTTTCCTGGGTGGCACCAAGCAGCTGCTTAACCAACCGGAATTCCGCGATGTGGAGCGTGTGAAGAATCTTCTGGGTATCCTTGAAGAGGAGCGCGTAGTACGCGATTTGCTGAGGGCAGGCGAGGACAGCGGACTGAAGATCACGATTGGCAGTGAAAACAAATTCACCGGCATTCAGGATTGCAGCATGGTACAGGCAACCTACCGTCTTAACGGTCAGATAGTCGGTACGATGGCAGTTCTTGGCCCGACGCGTATGGAATACGGCAAGGTAATTACCGTAATGGATTACCTGCATAAGTATTTGAAAACGATGTTCGAGCAGAAGCCCGACAATAAATAAAACTAAGGAGGAAGAGCCTTGCAGGATAATGAAATGAAAGAAAAACAGGCTGAGCAGGAGGCTGCGGAAGCGAAGGCTGCCGAACAGGAAACTGCGGAAGCGAAGGCTGCCGAACAGGAAACTGCGGAAGCTGCAGAAGCTGAAAAAGCTGAAGATGAAAAAAATGCGGAGGAAGCCGCTGAGCCTGAGGTTGACCCGAAGGATGCCAAAATCGAAGAGCTGCAAAATCGTTTATTGAGATTGCAGGCCGATTTTGAAAACTTCCGCCGTCGCACCAATATAGAAAAGGAACAGCTTTCCAACTTTGTAACAGCAAATGTGGTTGGCAAGTTCTTAAAGGTTTTAGATAATTTTGAGCGTGCTGAAGCAAGCGTCGAAAAGGGCGATAATGTGGATGCAGTTGTCGACGGTATGAAAAAAATCCGCCGTCAGTTTGAAGATGCCTTCAAGGATCTGAAGGTAGAAGAAATTGAAGCTCAAAATGCCAAGTTTGACCCGAACATCCACGAAGCCGTAATGCGCGGTCATAATCCGGAGCTGGATGATGAAATCGTAGATATGGTTTTCGAAAAGGGCTATAAGCTGGGTGACAAGGTTATCCGTCACAGTAAGGTAAGAGTAAACACCAACGAATAAAGCTGGCGTGCTCTTCACAATAAATTTAAAAAATATATCACATCGATTCGGTAAAAATGCGGCATTTGCCGCATCACCGAAGGATAGTAATCAGGAGGATAAAAATCATGGCTAAAGTAATTGGTATTGACTTAGGTACTACTAATAGTGTTGTTGCAGTTATGGAAGGCGGCGAACCTACCGTCATCACTAACCAGGAAGGCAGCCGCTTAACCCCGTCTGTTGTAGGCTTTGCTAAAAACGGCGAGCGTCTTGTTGGTCAGCTGGCAAAACGTCAGGCAGTTTCCAACCCTGACAGAACCATCAGCTCCATCAAACGTCACATGGGCGAAGGCTCTTACAGAGTAACTGTCGATGGCAAAAAATATTCCCCGGAAGAAATTTCCGCAATGATTCTGCAAAAACTGAAAGCTGATGCAGAGGCTTATCTGGGCGAAACCGTATCCCAGGCAGTTATCACTGTTCCGGCATACTTCAATGACAGCCAACGTCAGGCTACTAAAGACGCAGGCAAGATTGCAGGCCTCGATGTTCTGCGTATCGTCAACGAGCCTACCGCTGCTTCTCTGGCATACGGCATTGATAAAACCGACGACCATACCATCATGGTATACGACCTCGGCGGCGGCACCTTCGATGTATCTATTCTGGATGTCGGCGACGGCGTATTCGAAGTAAAAGCAACCAACGGTGATACTCATCTGGGCGGCGATGACTTCGATAAGAAAATCATGGACTGGATGGTTGACGAATTCAAGAAAGCTGAAGGCATTGACCTTTCTACCGACCGTATGGCTATGCAACGTCTGCGTGAGGCTGCTGAAAAAGCTAAAATCGAATTGTCTGGCGTTATGAGCACCAACATCAACCTGCCGTTCATTACTGCAGGTGCTGACGGCCCGAAACATCTGGATATGGACCTGACCCGTGCTAAATTCGAAGCTATGACTGCCGATCTGGTTGAACGCACCATGGGCCCTGTTCGTCAGGCCATGAGCGATGCAGGTCTTTCCACAAGCGATATCAGCAAAGTAATCCTGGTCGGCGGTTCTTCCCGTATCCCGGCTGTACAGGCTGCTATCAAAGCATTCATGGGCAAAGAGCCTTACAAAGGAGTTAACCCGGACGAATGCGTTGCAGTAGGTGCTGCTATCCAGGCTGGCGTTCTCTCCGGTGAAGAAGGTACCGGCAACGTACTGCTGCTGGATGTAACTCCGTTGTCCTTGGGTATTGAAACCCTCGGCGGTGTATTCACCAAGATTATCGACCGTAACACCACTATCCCGACCTCTAAGAAACAGGTATTCTCTACCGCTGCAGATAACCAGCCTTCCGTTGATATCCATGTTCTGCAAGGCGAACGTGAAATGGCTGCAGACAACAAAACTCTGGGCCGCTTCGAGCTGTCCGGCATCCCGGCTGCACCGCGTGGAATTCCTAAAATCGAAGTTTCCTTCGACATCGATGCTAACGGTATCGTTAACGTAAGCGCTAAAGACCTTGGCACCGGTAAAGAACAAAAGATTACCATTACCTCCTCCGGCACCCTTGATAAGGACGAAGTAGACAGAATGGTTAAAGAAGCAGAAGCTAACGCTGAAGCTGATAAGAAACGTAAGGAAGGCGTAGAAGTTCGCAACCAGGCCGACAACATGTGCTATCAGGCTGAAAAGACCATGAAAGACATGGAAGGCAAAGGCAAGGACGAATTAATCGCTAAGGTTAAAGCTGCAGTTGACACCCTGAAAGAAACCATGAAGGGTGACGATCTCGACAAGATTAAAGCTGATACCGAAGCTCTGACCAAACCGCTGTACGAGCTGAGCGCTGAGCTTTACAAAGAAACTCAGGCACAAGAGGGTGCTGCGGGCGCACAAGGCGCTGCAGGTGCTCAGGGTGCTAAAAAAGCTGACGACGACGTAGTTGACGCTGAAGTTGTTGACGACGACAAGAAATAATCCTGTCTATAAAGCACCGTCTGCGTTGTTGAAACGCCTAGACGTACTAAAAGTACGCCGTCGTCGTTTCGCCTAGCATCTGATACCTTCTCACCAGCCTTCGGGTTGGGTGAAAAGAACCATCTGTGTTATTGATGCAGACGTAAAAAAGTAATATAATATTAGTGCCCAGCTGCTGTGGCAACCGCCATCATGCATCTGGGCATTATATGCTTAAATAATATTCGTTAGAAAAGTTTTAGGAGGCGCCTGTTTTGGCTAAGAGAGATTATTATGAGGTACTGGGAGTAAGCAAAACAGCTTCCCAGGACGAAATAAAAAAAGCATTCCGTAAACTGGCCCTGAAATATCATCCTGACCGTAATAAGGGCAACGAAGAAGCCATGAACAAATTCAAGGAAGCCAATGAGGCTTACAGCGTCCTTTCCGATGAGCAGAAGCGCCAGCAGTATGACCAGCTTGGCCCTGATGCCTTCGAACAGGCGCAGACTGCCGGCGGCGCCGGCGGTAATCCGTTCGGCGGAGGCTTCGGTGGCTTTGGCGGCGGAGGCATGGATGATATTTTCGATATGTTCTTCGGCGGCCAGGGACGCGGTCGCGGCGGCCGCGAAGCGGGCCCGCAGCGCGGTGCGGATTTGCGCTTTGATATGGAAATTACCTTTGAAGAGGCAGCATTCGGCGTAGAAAAGGAAATCAATCTGTATCGCGACGAAACCTGCGACCATTGCCACGGTGATGGTGCAGAACCCGGCTCCAAGGTTGAAACCTGTCCTGAATGTCACGGCTCCGGCTATGTACGCTTCACCCAGAACACCATGTTCGGTCAGATGGTAAATGAGCGTCCGTGCTCCAAGTGCCACGGCGAAGGCAAGATTATTTCCAACCCTTGTAAGGAATGCCGCGGTAAGGGTACTGTGAAGAAGAATAAACGCCTGAAGGTAAAAATTCCTGCAGGTGTAGATAACGGCTCCCGTCTGCGCGTAAGCGGCGAGGGTGAGGCCGGTGCTAAGGGCGGTCAGAGCGGTGATCTTTACGTATATCTGTACGTGAAGCCACACAAGTTCTTTGAACGTGATGGCACTACTGTTCTGTGCGAGGTACCTGTCAATATCGTACAGGCAACCCTGGGCGCTGAGATCAAGGTTCCTACGCTGGATGGTCAGGTAACCGTTAAGGTTCCCGAAGGCACTCAGCCCGGTAAGGTGCTGCGCCTGAAGGGGAAGGGTATTCCCAGCCTGCGCGGCGGTCAGCGCGGTGATCAGCTGGTTCGCATTAAGGTAGTTGTGCCGACTAAGCTGAACGAAAAGCAGAAGGAAGCACTGCGCAGCTTCGGTGAAATCAGCAAGGATAATATCAGCCCCGAGGAAAAGAGCTTCTTTAATAAAATCAAAAATCTTTTTAAATAAAAACTGTAAATAGCTTGACACTTATCAGGCTATGTGTTATCATATTCTAGTAACAAAGCAGAAGCCACTCGCTTCTCACCTTGCGGCAAACGCTCGACAGGGTTGGATATGATATTCATGCGGGTGGAATTTGTTCTGCCCGCTTTTTTGTTTTGCTTATATCTGATATGTTACAGATTTTATAAGCAGTAATTGCTTATCTGATGTTCATGGAGGTGAATTGTTATAAGTAAGGAAAGCTTGCGTATTAACGAAGAAATTCGTGCGCGTGAAGTGCGTGTTATTGCCAATGGGGGCGAACAGCTCGGCATTATGTCCAGCCGTGACGCTCTGAAGCTTGCATTAGAAAATCATCTGGACTTAGTCGAAATTGCTCCGACAGCAAAACCGCCTGTGTGCCGGATTATGGATTATGGCAAGTATCGTTACGAGCAGCAAAAACGCGAAAAAGAAGCTCGTAAGAAACAAAAGACCTTCGACATTAAAGAAGTTAAGTTGCGTCCCGGTATCGAGGACCATGACTTCAATGTTAAGTATAAGAATGCAGTACGTTTCCTGGAAGATGGCGATAAGGTAAAAGTTACCATCATGTTCCGTGGCCGCGAACTGTCTCATCCTGAGCTTGGCGAGGTGCTGCTGAATCGTATGGCACAGCAGTTGAAAGAAATTGCCGTCGTAGAAAGAGTTCCAAAATTAGAAGGCAAAAACATGATTATGATTGTTGCGCCAAAACCTGCTAAATAATAGAGGAGGAAATCACAATGCCGAAAATGAAAACCCGTAGAGCTGCTGCAAAGCGCTTCAAAAAAACCGCTTCTGGTGAATTCAAACATTTTAAAAACTTCAAGAGCCACATTCTCGAACATAAATCTCCTGCACGTAAGAGAAACCTGCGTAAAGCAGCTCTGGTGCACAAGACTGACAAAGAGCATGTAGCAAAAATGCTCCCGTACGCATAATTAAGAGATTTAAAGGAGGATACTAACAATGGCAAGAGTTAAAGTGGGCGTAACCGCTCATCGTCGTCATAAACACATTCTGAAACTGGCTAAAGGTTACTATGGTTCCCGCAGCAAACAATTCAAAAAAGCTAACGAGCTGGTAATGAAAGCTCTGTCCTATGCTCGTCGTGACCGTCGCGCTAAAAAACGCGAGTTCCGTCGTCTGTGGATCGCTCGTATCAACGCTGCTACCCGTGCTAACGGCCTGAGCTACAGCCGTTTCATCTGCGGCCTGACTAAAGCTGGCATCGAAATGAACCGCAAAGTTATGGCTGACATGGCTATCTATGACTCTGCTGCTTTCGCTAAGCTGGTAGAAGCTGCTAAAGCTGCTCTGTAAGAGAAAAGTAAATACTGACTGGTGCGTAGGCGCTGGTCTGAGCCTGCTCCTGTGTGTGCACGGGAGCAGGTTTTTTTGTAATTTGTGAGGGGTTTAGTTTTATGTTAGTAGTTTTAAGTAAAGCCCTGGCCTTTGTGCTCATCATACTTATAGGCTATATCTGCAAACGCCGCGGCTTTTTTTCACCGACCGACTATCAGGTCGTAAGCAAAATTGTTTTGAATATTACGCTGCCCTGTGCCGTAATCAACAGCTTTGCACATTTTGAGATGGATTTTTCGCTAATCGCTGCCGTCTTTTTAGGCTTATTCGGCAATCTGATGATGCTTTTTGTATCTCTGATGCTGACACGCGGTGATACTCCGGCTACCAAGATTTTCTATATCTTCAGCCTTGCGGGTTATAATGTAGGCTGCTTTACGCTGCCGTTTGCGCAGGCCTTTTTAACGCCCTTTGCTGTAGTCGGTCTGTGTATGTTCGACGTGGGCAATTCGATTATGTGTACAGGTATGACCTATGCGCTGACGGCCTCCTGCATCGGTTATGCGGACGGACGCAAGGACAAATTCAGCATGAAGAATATTACGGACAAGCTGTTGCATTCGGTGCCGTTTGTTGTTTATATCAGCATGCTGCTGCTGTCGCTGGCAGGCTTCCACTTCCCTAAGAGCGTGTATACGTTTACGGAGATTGTAGGAACAGGCAACCCGTTTTTGAGTATGCTGATGATTGGTATGATGTTTGAAATTAAGCTGGATAAGAAGGCGATGGGCTATGTCAAGGAGCTGTTCAGTGTGCGTTATGCAATATCGCTTTTATGCGCCGCTGCTTTTATTTATCTGGCGCCTTTCAAGCAGGAGATAAATTATGTGATTGCGCTGGCGTTTATGGCACCCTGCACGATTATCGGCCCGATTTTTGTAGAGAAGCTGGGAGCAAATGTACAGCTGGCCAGCCTGTTCAATTCATTGACAATCATTACCAGCGTCGTTCTTTTTACAGCTTTTTTCATTATAATAAATGGCTGATTGACGTTGGCTTAAATATATTAGTATAATAGTAGAAAAGTAATGTGACTACGTATAGAGGAGAAACAAGATGGAACTTACCGGATTGCAAAACCCAATGGTGAAGGCTGCAGCGGAGCTGAAGCAGAAGAAATATCGTCAGCAGCAGGGCCTGTTCTTGGCGGAGGGCCTGCGTACTGTGGAAGAAGCAGTGCGTTACGGCGCTGTGCAGAGCATTTTTTATACTGCGATTGAGGATGACCGCACCCGTGCTGTGCTAGAAGAGGCTGCGGCCAAGCAGATTAAGCTCGTCTGTGTGAGCGACAAGGTGCTGAAAAAAATTGCCGATACCGAAACGCCGCAGGGAATTATTGCTGTGTGTGAAATGCGCAGCAAGCGTCTGGATGAGTTTCTGGCATCCGGCAAAATGCTGCTTGTTCTGGACAGGGTTACGGACCCGGGAAATATCGGTACCATGCTGCGAACTGCGGATGCTGCCGGCGTAGGCGGCCTGCTGCTCTTGCAGGGCTGCGCTGATATTTATGCGCCGAAAACCGTGCGTGCTTCCATGGGCTCGCTATTCCACCTGCCGGTGCTGAGCGGTTTGAGCGAGGAGCTGTTGGTGCAGGCAGCACGTAAGGCAGGATACGAGCTGCTGGTTACCTGCCTGGACGGTGCGGATAATTTGTACAAGGCTGATTTGCAGGGACGTCTGGCTTTCGTTATGGGCAATGAGGCCAACGGCGTGAGTCCTGCTTTGCTGGCGGCAGCAGACAAGCGCGTCTTTATCCCTATGCAAGGACGTGCGGAATCGCTGAACGTGGCTATGGCTGCCGGTATAGTTATGTTTGAGGCGCTGCGTCAGAAGCTTAAATAATTTTTTAGTTTTTGCTTGACAAAAGTATCTCACTATAATATAATATCTATGTTGCCTATGGATGGGTTCCCGAGTGGTTAAAGGGAGCAGACTGTAAATCTGCCGCGTTTCGCT
>ERZ791878.94-NODE-94-length-84650-cov-4.884509_pt1 | contig 84650 bp, 90 predicted proteins | sample MGYA00510277_ERZ791878 | MGnify/ENA primary metagenome ERZ791878 (study PRJEB30046, sample SAMN00792094) | human gut metagenome | study: EMG produced TPA metagenomics assembly of the A metagenome-wide association study of gut microbiota in type 2...
AGGAAATTGCGTGGCAGCATGGATTTGAGGTCGCAAAGAAATACCACGACACCTACGGGAACCTGATGGTGCCCGGCAAATACACCGACCCAGACGGTTACCCACTGGGACAGTGGATCATCAAGACCCGGCAACAGAAGCTAAACAGACGCTTAAAGGAAGAACGCATTGCGCAGCTTGATGAGATCGGTATGGTGTGGAACATTTTCGATGCCAAGTGGGAAAAGGCTTATGCGCTGGCTGCCGCCTACTATGAGGAAAACGGCAACCTGAATATCCCACGTTCCTATGTGACAGCGGCTGGTGAACGGCTGGGACAATGGGTCGCAAGCCAGCAATGGGCGTACCCGAAAGGAAAACTGACAGACGAACAGGTTGAACGGCTGAACAGGATCGGAATGTACTGGGGCAATCGCAATGACCGCCAGTGGAACGAAGGATATCAGGAAGCCAAACGCTACTTTGATGCTCGCGGCGACCTGAACGTCCCGGCTGATTACGTGTCACCGAACGGATACAACCTTGGCAATTGGGTCAAACGGCAGCGGTATACCCGCCATAATCCTGAAAAAAGCTGCGCTGTTCTGACAGAGGAGCGTATCTCAAAGCTGGATGAGATTGGGATGCGGTGGGAGAAAGCGGATTCGAGACCGCGCCGGTTGGAGTTGGCACAAGGACCTCATAGGGAAAGTGAAAACCTGAATGTTTCGGCTAACCACAAAACGGGGGAAGAGATCGGTTTGTGTAGTTAATAGCTCGACCCCAAACAGTTGCTGTAATGTGGGTCGGAGAAGTTGCGTGAGTCGTAAAAAGAAAATCTAAAGGAGTTATTGGAGAGGATTATGTCAAAGATTCAGCATGATGTGATGTTGAGGGTCGTGAAGATCCTGAATGTTCTGATGATCGAGCTGCCGTTTGCGGCTTGCTGGTTCCTGTACTACTCGCACCAGACCTATGCAAATCTGGCATGGGAGGGCCATTTTACGATTTTAGGCCTGTTTTTTATCCTGTACATTGTACTCGGTAAAATTTACGATGCGTTCTGGATGTCGATGCAGCGGGTCTCAGAGCTTGTGTATGGCCAGATCCTTGGCGCGATGGCAACCGATGGTATTTTGTACATCGTGATCTGCCTGATGTCCGCAAAGCTCTGCAACCTGTTGCCGGGTATTGCGGCAATTGTGGGACAGCTGGTGATGGCTGCGATCTGGGCATCCTGCGCACATAAATGGTATTACACGACCTTCCCGCCGCAGAAGACCGCGGTGGTCTACGATGTGCGACACGGTATGGAAAAGCTCATCAACGAGTATGGCCTGAGCCAGAAATACGATGTGCAGGTCACCTTGAGCGTGTCGGAGTGCTTGGCAGACCTGAGCATTCTGGACGGCATGGAGACTGTTTTTGTCAGTGGTGTTCACAGCCATGAACGAAATATTATCCTGAAGCACTGCGTAGGGAAGGGCATCAATATGTTCGTCATTCCCCGCGTTGGCGACGTTATTATGAGTGGCGCTTGGCCGATGCATATGTTCCATCTGCCGATGCTGCGCGTCGGTCGTTACATGGCAAGCCCGGAATTCTTGTTCATCAAGCGCGCAATGGACATTGTGATCTCACTGCTGGCACTGATCATCCTGAGCCCGCTGCTCTTGATCACAGCCATTGCAGTCAAATCCGATGGTGGTCCCGCCTTCTATAAGCAGGTGCGTCTGACCAAGGACGGCAAGCAGTTTGAGATTTTGAAGTTCCGCTCTATGCGTGTGGATGCGGAAAAGGATGGTGTGGCACGTCTTTCCACCGGCGACAAGGATGACCGTATTACAAAGGTCGGTCACATTATCCGCGCCTGCCGTCTGGACGAGCTGCCCCAGTTGCTGAACATCCTGAAGGGTGATTTGTCCGTTGTTGGTCCCCGTCCGGAGCGCCCGGAGATCGCCGCACAGTACTGCGAGGAGATGCCGGAGTTTGCGCTGCGCCTGCAGGCAAAGGCTGGTCTGACTGGTTATGCACAGGTATATGGCAAATATAATACCACCCCCTACGATAAGCTGCAGATGGATCTGATGTATATTGCCCATCCCAGCCTGATCGAGGATCTGAAAATTATGCTGGCAACCGTGAAGATCCTGTTCATGCCGGAGAGCACCGAGGGGATTTCCGAGGGGCAAACTACTGCCATGAGTGGCAAAAAGTGATGGCTAAATAGCTTGATTTTGTAGCGATATAGACAAAAATCGAGAAAAATTCGCCTGATGTGGCATCAGGCATAAACATAGGTCTTTCGATGACATTATCATTCTGCGAGCCTTGCAGGACGATGAAAATATCATCTGAGACTGAAATTGGTCTTGAAGATAAGGGAGTACGGCTCATAAGGACGCTACGGTAAAGAGCTGTTTATACCAGAGTACACAGAAGCGAAAAAGATGAAGAAAACGCTGAAAAGTATTGATACTACGGTATATTTTGATGTTCTGTGGAGTCAGGCATAAACGAAGCGGTTACTGTTGCGGGACTAAGAGCCGAAAATGAGGCTTACAGATGCTTGTTACGGTAGGTTGAGTTTATGCCAGAGTCCACCGAGATGATATAAACACAGAAAACGTTAAAAAGTGTCGATGCTACAATGATTTTTCGAGAATGTGACATCAGGAATAAACAAAGGGCTTTCCATAACAAAGGGTTGAAATCACCGATAGAGGCGATGTGTACACATAGCCATAGGCCAATAGCAGTTGTGGTGTACACACCGCAGGCTACATAACACGCGCGTGAAGCGCACAAGTTTATTTGAGGAAGACAGAAAAGAAGAGGTTGTAAGTACATATATGAGGATTTTGATTCACACAGATGAATACTATCCCACAGCTCAGGCGTGTTCGTATAGAATGCGCACCATGGCCGATGCCTTCATCGACCAAGGCGATGAGGTTGTGGTGATAGCAAGTTCCACGAATAAGGGAAATGGAAAAATTGAGCCACGAAGAGAGAAAATTCTCTATTCTCCGGCAATTCGCATGAAAAAGAAAACAACAGTAATGCGAATGCTTAACAACCTCAGTTTTGGCATCACATCCATTTTTACTGCTATGAAGGCGGGCAAGGTAGATGTGGTTATCACGACTTCGCCACCTCCACTAGTAAGCATTCCCGGATGGATTATCGCAAAGTGTAAGGGTGCAAAACTGGTATATGATGTGCGCGATATCTGGCCGGATGTGGCACTTGAAATGGGCAGCTTTACAAAGGGTAGCATCTATTGCAAAGTGTTCAGAACGATTACTCGCTTCATGTACAAGCATGCGGATTGGGTGACTACCGTTTCCCCTGGCAAGGTTGAAAAAATCAAAGGTCATGTGATTTCAGTTGGCGGTGCTAAGGGTGGAGAGGCTCATGTGGACAAGGTGAAACTTGTCGGCAATGGTTTTGACGAGAGTGTTGAGAACAGTACCATTGATAATGAATTGATTGCTCAATATGAACTCGATAAGAAGTTTACCTGCGTTTATGTTGGTAACATTGGCTTAGCGCAGGGCTTAGGAGCACTGCTGGATATGGCAGAGCAATCAAAGCATAAGGAAGTCCAGTTTTTGCTCTTTGGAAAAGGCGCAGAAAAGGATGTGCTGGAGCAGCAGACAAAGGAGCGCGGGCTCGATAATGTCCGTTTCTGTGGAGTGCTTCCGCATGAGAAGGTGTTCACGCTTCTGTCTTATGCAAAGATGAGCTTCATTCCTTTGAAAAACTCTAATATGAAGGACAGCATTCCGACAAAAGTGTATGAGGCACTTGGAATTGGCTGCCCGGTGTTGCTTGTCGCAGAGGGAGATTCTTGCGACATTGTGAATGAATCGGAGATGGGCAAATGCGTCTCTCCGGATCACACAGAACAGCTTGCGGAAGTTTTCGATGAAATGGTCGAGAACTATTCTAAATACAGTGAGCATCGCACTGAAGCAAGAAAATTGATGCATGAAAAATATTCGCGGCAACAGATTGCGATTGCTTTTGAAAAACAGTTGCATGAATTGCTGAACTAATGACGGAGGAAAGAATAATGGTTAACGTAATTGGTCTGGGTTACATTGGTCTGCCTACTGCTTTGATGATGGCTTCCCACGGTGTGGAAGTGATTGGTACTGACTACAATAAGGAACTTGTCGCTACTTTGAATGCTGGCAAGACTACCTTTAAGGAAAAAGGACTGGATGAACTGTTCCAGAATGCTCTGAATGCTGGAATCAAGTTTACCACCGAATATCAGGTCACCGATACTTATATCGTGTCTGTTCCTACTCCGTATGATAAGTTCAGCAAGAAGGTTGATGCCTGCTATGTTGTTGAGGCTGTTAAGGATGTTATGCGTGTCTGCCCGAAGGGTGCGACCGTGGTTGTCGAGTCCACTGTTTCTCCGGGAACCATTGATAAGTATGTCCGCCCGGTAATTGAAGAGAACGGCTTTACGATTGGTGAGGATATTAACCTTGTCCATGCTCCGGAGCGCATTATCCCCGGCAACATGGTTTACGAGCTGCTGCACAATAACCGCACGATTGGTGCGGATGATAAAACCATCGGTGAAAAGGTTAAGACCCTGTATTCTTCCTTCTGCCAGGGCGAGATTGTTGTGACGGATATCCGTACTGCAGAGATGACCAAGGTCGTTGAGAACACCTTCCGTGCAGTCAACATCGCCTTTGCAAACGAGCTGGCAAAAATCTGCCGTCACGACAATATGGATGTCTATGAGATTATCAAAATCTGCAATATGCATCCTCGCGTAAACATCCTGCAGCCGGGTCCCGGTGTTGGTGGTCACTGCATTAGTGTTGACCCCTGGTTCCTCGTTGGCGATTATCCGTCTCTGGCAAAGGTCATTGACGAATCCATGAAGACCAATGATGGTATGCCAGACTTTGTGCTGAACCGTATCTACGAGATCATGAAGGAAAAAAGCCTTACGGATGTGAGCCGTGTTGGTCTCTATGGTCTTACCTACAAGGAGAATGTGGATGATATGCGCGAATCTCCTACGCTGCAGCTGCTGGAAAGCCAGGAACGCCATCTGGCAACCGGTCTGAAGGTGTACGACCCCTTCATCACCAAGGATGTGGTCAAGAACCAGTATCACGATTTGGATACGTTCCTGGCCGACGTTGACATGGTTGTCGTCATGGTCAAGCATACCGAGATCCGTGAGAATGTGGACAAGCTGGCTGGCAAGGTGGTTTTGGATTGCCATAATGTCATTGACCTGCCGGGCGTGTATCACATTTAAAATATGATGAGAAGGGCTGTGCAGAAAGGGCAGATAAATTCTGCACAGCACTTTCTTTTGGAGACTATGAAATATGAAAAAAGTAATGCTCGTTTTCGGCACCCGGCCGGAAGCAATAAAAATGTGCCCGCTTGTTAAGGAATTGAAGAAACGCGAAGAGCTTCAGACGATTGTTTGTGTAACCGGACAGCACCGCCAGATGCTGGATATGGTTCTTGAAGCCTTTGATGTTACACCGGACTATGATTTGTCTATCATGAAAGACAAGCAGACGCTGTTCGATGTGACCACCAATATCCTGAATCGTATCAAGGAAGTACTGGAAAAAGAAAAGCCTGACGTGGTACTGGTACACGGCGACACCTCTACGACCTTTGTAACGGCACTGGCTTGTTTCTATTTGCAGATTCCAGTTGGTCATGTTGAGGCAGGTCTGCGTACCTATAACATCTATAGTCCGTACCCGGAAGAGTTCAACCGTCAGGCTGTTTCTATTATCAGCAAGTTCAATTTCGCGCCGACAGAACTTTCTAAGCAGAATCTGCTAAAAGAAGGTAAAGACCCGGACAGCATTTACGTTACGGGCAATACCGCAATCGATGCCTTGAAAACCACAGTTCGTGAGAACTATACGCATCCTGAATTGGAGTGGGCAAAGGGCAGCCGTCTGATTATGATTACTGCACATCGCCGCGAGAACCTTGGTGAGCCTATGCGTCACATGTTCAAGGCCATCCGCCGTGTGATGGACGAGCATCCGGATGTGAAGGCTATTTATCCGATCCACATGAACCCGGTCGTGCGTGAAATCGCAAACGAGTATCTGGGTGACGATGATCGTATCCATATCATTGAACCGCTGGATGTTCTGGACTTCCACAACTTCCTGAGCCGCAGCTACCTGATTCTGACAGATTCTGGTGGAATTCAGGAGGAAGCTCCTTCTTTGGGTAAGCCTGTTCTGGTAATGCGTGATACCACGGAGCGTCCGGAAGGTATTGCAGCGGGTACATTAAAACTGGTCGGCACCGAAGAAGAAACCATTTATAACGAATTCAGCCGTCTGCTTTCCGACAAGGAAGAGTATGAGGCAATGAGCAAAGCAAGTAATCCGTATGGCGATGGCCATGCGTGTGAGAGAATTGCAGATGTGCTGGTTCGGACTCTGTAAAATCTGAGGAATCAAACCCATGAAAATATGTTTTATTGCGCCCGCAAATAATTATCATACCCAAAAATGGTGCCACTGGTTCCGGAATCGTGGGCACCAGGTCGATGTGATTTCTTTTACAGAAGGTGAAATAGAGGGCTGCACAGTTCATTATATCAACAGCGGTGCAGGCGTGCGCGGAAGTGACGCGCAAAAGCTCAAATATCTGTTTCAGGCAAGAAAAGTTCACGAAATCGTAAATGAAATAAAGCCGGATGTGATCAATGCACACTATGCAACCAGCTATGGAACCGTTGCCGCACTGGCCGGTCTTCCGCCTTACTATCTGTCCGTGTGGGGGTCGGATGTATACGATTTTCCCAAGAAGAGTATCCTTCACCGGATGATGCTCCAGTTCAGCCTGAACAGAGCAGCTTATCTTCTCTCCACAAGTAAGGCAATGGCAAAAGAAGCATCTCAGTATACCCGAAAACCATTTACTATCACACCGTTTGGCGTGGACTGTGAGTTGTTTTCACCGGATAAGACACCGGGGAAAAGGTATGATGCTGTCAACACCAAGAACGGCCGGGATTATGTCATCGGTACAGTGAAATCGCTTTCGGACAAATATGGCATTGCAACATTGCTCCGGGCAACTGCATTGCTGAAAAAGCAGCACCCGGAAGTGCCGGTACAGCTCCGAATCGCAGGAAAGGGACCGCAGGAAAACGAATATAAAGCCCTTGCAAAAGAGCTTGGCATCGAGAATATCACAAATTGGATGGGGTTCATTCCGCAGGAACAGGCGGCTCTTGCATGGGCGAGCATGGATTGTGGTATACTCCCGTCGGAGTCGGAGTCGGAGTCGTTTGGCGTTTCGGCGGTTGAGGCGCAGGCGTGCTGTACGCCTGTTATCATCAGTGGTATTCCGGGACTGATGGAAGCAACTGTGCCGGGAAAAACCAGCGTTGTGGTCCCGCGCAAGCACCCGCAGGAGCTGGCACAGGCCATGTTTGAAATGTATATGGATGCAGATAAGCGGCATGAGTTTGGCCAAGCCGGACGGAAGTTTGTCTGCGAGACGTATGAGCTGAATCAGTGCTTTGAGAAAATCGAAGAGGTTTATTTAAAAAACGCAAAAAAACAGAAAGGCGTTAAAACACCAGTATGAGTGCGTACGTAATTCTTATTGTTTATATATTGTTACTTTGGTGTGTAACAAAAAAAGGAACAGTGCTATACACTGTTGGAAATGTGAAAAGCGAATGCTCGAATTTCTTCGTGTTTATGTCTTTTCTGGCTATTTTTTTGTTGTCAGCCCTGCGAAATAAAACGGTTGGAGTAGATACTGTCAGTTACATAAAATACTATGAGGCGGTTCGAGAGATGAGTTGGGAAGGCCTCATTAAAGGTGAATGGGATCATCATTTTTTTACCACAGAAAAAGGATTTATGATTCTTGAAAAAATTTGTGGCGATTTAATGGTCCCCACACAACTCTTCATAGCGTTGTGCGCTGGTATTTTTGTATACGGCATCTACAAATTAGCAAGCACTTATATAGAAGGCAACGTGATTGTTTCGGTCTTTTCGTTTTTGGCTGTTGGTTCGTATCTTCTCTCAATTAATGTTTTGCGGCAGGGAATTGGTGTTGGTCTTTGCTGCATTGCGTGGGTAGAATTAAAAAAAGGAAATTTGAAAAGATTTGTCATTGGCGTGCTTCTCGCTTGCACATTTCATGTATCTTGTTGTGTCTTTTTTTTGGCGGTTATCTTCGAAAAAATACCAGCGGGAAGAAAGTCTATTATCATCAGTACCATAGTAATGATGGTGGTTGGATTTGTCGGAGCTGCATTTCTTCCAATTATTCTTCGATGGTTTCCTGTTTATGCAGTGCGATATGGTAATGGACGATGGAAAATCAATGAGGCAAACGGCATTGTTGTTGTTTGGTTTATTGTGCTTGCAATCATTTTGCTCTCTGCGTTCCGATTGGATTGGAGTAAAAAGGAGCATCACATAGATTTTGAAGTCATGCTTTTTTCACTGTGTTATGTCAGCATTAATATTATAGGATTGTCGTTTGATGGCGCACAGCGTTTGTCAATGCTTTTTCAACCATTCCTGATATTATTATTTTCCAAATCCTGTGGGCTTTGGAGTGGAGCGACAAAAAGTATATATACAACGGGAGTAGTTGCAGGAATGATAGTTCTATTTTTGAAAGCAGCTTCAACGGCACAATATGCATATTTGCCTTTCTGGGCATAAAGGAGATGGATAAATATGGTTAGCGTTGTTGTCCCTGTTTATAATGTGTCTAAATATCTGGCTGACTGTATGAGGTCCATTTTGGCACAGAACATCAGCGATATGGAAGTCATTCTGATAGACGATGGCTCTACGGATAACAGTGGCACACTGTGTGACCGGTATGCAGCAGAATACAGCTGTGTGAAGGCCATCCATCAGGAAAACGCTGGGCTGTCGGCGGCACGGAACACCGGAATCGAAGCGGCAAAAGGCGATTTTATCACTTTTGTTGACAGCGATGACATGCTTGCTCCGGGCTTTATCAGCACGGCATTGGAGCTGGCAGAACATTATCAAGCTGATTTTATCGCATTTTCTAATGTGCGCTGTGAAGCAGATGCGCAGTGGGCAGAGGTCCCTTTGCCTGATGATATCGCAAAGGTCAATGTCTATGATGACCCGATACAGCAGATGCAGAAGTTTCTGCTCGGCTCTGAAATCGGTACGACTGCATGGGCAAAAGTCTACCGGCGTGAGCTGTTTGACGATGTCAGCTACCCGGTCGGGAAATACCATGAAGATGTCTTTACGACCTATAAAGTAGTAGATAAGGCATCCCGTATTGTAGCGACTACCCAAGTGGGCTATCTTTATCGGAAAAGCCCAAACAGTATCACGACAAGCGGATTTTCGGAGAAGCGGTTGGACAGCATACAGGGAAAAAAAGAGCAGCTTGCCTTTGTTTTTGCGCATTATCCCAGCCTGCAAAAAGAGGCGGAGACTGGCATTGTCTATGCCTGCAACCAATGCCTGATGCTGATGGCAAAAGCGGGATATAAAAATAAAGCGGTGCTGGACGAATTCCAACAGCTTTACCGGAACTATGGAAAATCGTATCTGAACGCACCGGTGTCAAAGAAGGGAAAGGCACTCACACGTGTGGCCATGCTGGATGTTAAACTGGCATATAGATTGTTTGGAATTGTATTGTGAGGTGTTTTCTATGGGGATTCAGAAGAGAGTCTTGAACTTCCTGCATGACAAAATCAATGCAAAAAATCGAGAGCGGCTGAACAATACAACGCCGACTTTGATTTGTAGCAACTGCGCAGGCGGATTTATTTATCATTGGCTGGGGCTGCAGTTCCGGAGCCCATTCATCAATCTGTTCCTGACGCCGGAGGATTTCGTGAAGGCACTCGAGAATTTTGACGAATTTATCGACACGCCCATTCAGGAAGTGAAGGACAGCGGGAAGGACTACCCGGTCGGCGTTGGTGCTCTTGGGATAAAGGTTTACTTCATGCACTATAAGAGCTTTGCCGAAGCTATTGAGAAATGGAACGAGCGAAAACAGCGTATCGACAAAAACAACATGGGTGTTATGCTCTCCAATTATGCGGGGGGGGGGGTACAAGCTGCTGAAGCGGTTCGACGCCTTGCCCTATGCGCATAAGGTCGTATTTGTGCCGGAGCCGGTGGAAGGCATAATGAGTGCTGTCTATTTGAAAAACTACGATGCAAGCAGAAAGAATCTATATAGGACGATTTCCATCACAGGAAAACGCTGCATCGATCAATTTGATTATGTCAATTTTATAAATTGTCTAGAAGAGGAAAAACATGAAAAAAGTTGAAATAATATCGATGCAACAGGTTGACAATTACGGATCTGTGTTGCAGGCATACTCGTTGAAAAAGATGATTGAAAGTCTTGGATTTGAAGTCTTTTTTGCTGACATCGAGAAGGGCAAAAATGAAAAACTGAACTTACAGTGTGCAGAAAGGGATGTTGCGAGAAATGCGGCACGTAAAAATCAGAAGCAACATTCTTGCAAAAAACTTGTGGCGCGCATCAGAGGCAAAGTTGTACAAACTCGGATGAAAAAAATCTTTTCTGAGTTCCGAAATTCTACTGAGTTGAACACATCTGATGCGGATACACAATATGATGACTGTGTGATTGGAAGCGATGAGGTTTTTAACTGTTTGCAGAAAGTTGAGTGGGGATTTTCACAGCAGCTTTTTGGCAATGTACAAAATGCCGATAATGTTATAACTTATGCGGCGAGTTGTGGTTTTACAAGGGTAGAAATGCTTTCGGAAGAATTGAAAAAAGCGATTTCTGAAGCACTTGGAAAACTTTCAGCCATCTCGGTTCGGGATACAAATACAGCCCATTTTATTCAGAACCTTTCCTCGAAAGAGTTTGTATACAACTTGGATCCTGTTGCAGTTGGTGATTTTACAGCAGAGATTGCTCAGGCAAAGTTGGAGTATAAACTGCCTGCAAGATATTGTATCATCTACGCATATAGCAACCGAATTAGCTCACCCGAAGAAATACGAGCAATAAGAGATTATTGCGATAAGCGAAATTTAAAGATGATTGCCCCGTTTGGTGAGCAGGAATGGATTCCTTTGAACAAGCCCCTAAAGCCATTTGAACTTTTACGAGCGTTTCAGGAGGCGGAATGCATTATTACAGATACCTTTCATGGGGCTCTTTTTGGTGCAAAATTTGGAAAGCGATTGGCAATTATAATTCGGGAAAGCAACCGAAACAAACTTGGGGATTTGACGAGACGCCTGCAAATCAAAGACCATGTGGTTACAGAAATTTCGGAGTTGGGTGCTGTCCTGGATAAAAATTTAGATAAGGTGAAGATTGACGAAATCTTAAGTTCAGAAAGAAAAAAGTCTTTGGAATATTTAAAAGAAAATCTATGAGTGGCGTTTTGAACAGACGAATCAAGCAAATTTTCACTTTTATATACGCAATACATAAAATGAAATGGCTGTGCATTGGGGTTATGTGTTGATGGACATTTTCAATTAGACCTGACGAAACGAGCCGGATTGTGAGGCAGGTTAAAGGTTTGCATGTGCACTGTCCTTGGTGATCCAGATTTTTTCTCCGTAAGTGTTTAAGATTGCTGGTACCGTTTCCAATATTATACTACTCGTGGAGAGAAAATTTATGCAAAGAAAGAAAGCCAAAAGGCATCAAGGCATTTGATGAAACAACATTGATAATTCGGGAGAAATTGGCTAGTCATGGGGAATAGCAGAAATAGTTATTTGATAAAAAACACAATGATTTTTACATTGGGGAATCTGGGATCAAAGTTGATTTCTTTTTTCCTGATTCCACTATATACAAATGCCCTTACAACAACAGAATACGGTGTAGTTGATTTGATTGCAACAGTTGGAACAGTTGCGGCTCCAGTTCTTACGTTGAACATCTGTGAATCGGTTATGCGGTTTGCGCTTGATAAGGATGCAAACAAGGATAAAATCACACAAATAGGGACAAATCTTCTGTTGATAGGAATGGTTGTTGGGTTGGTGATTTTTCCGATATGTCATTCATTTAACAGAATTTCACAGTATTCGGTATTTGTGTATTTTTATGTGATTTCTTTAGCGGCGAGCCAACTTTATTTATGTGATTTGCGCGGAAAGGAATTGCTTGTCTATTATTCAATTGGAAATGTTCTCCACACTTTCTTTATTGCAGCACTGAATATATTGTTCCTCGTGGTGTTTAAGGGCGGAATTGAGGGATATTTAAACGCATACATTATTGCGAATATCCTTACGGCAACATATGCCTTAATAATGGGAAAAGGATACCGATCATTTTCCTTTTCGGGAGTTGATAAAAAACTGCTGCAACGAATGATCAGATATTCGATTGTTCTAATCCCCAATTCGTTTATGTGGTGGATTATGAATTCATCTGATCGTGTTATGGTGTCCAGTATGGTTGGAATTGCTGCTAACGGCATCTATGCGGTTTCATATAAACTTCCAACATTGGTGTCTACGCTCACAACAATTTTTAACCAGGCGTGGAGTTATTCTGCAATTCGGGAAGAAGGAACAGAAGATGAAAATGAGTATAACAACAAAATCTTTAGAACATTAATCGGAATTGTTATGTTAATTGGCATCGGACTGATTACTTTTATGAAACCTTTCCTGAGTATATATGTTGCAAAGGAGTATTATGTCGCTTGGAAATATACACCTTTTCTAACAGTTGGATGTGTGTATTTGACATTGGCCACATTTATGGCAACCAGTTACACAGTTCATAAGGATAGCTTTGGATATCTTTTTTCCGGTATGTTTGGCGCGATATTTAATATCGTAATGAATTTAGCATTGATTCCGTTGATTGGTGTTTATGGGGCGGCAATTGCCACATGTATTAGCTATATGCTTGTATTTGTGTTTAGGCTCTTCCATACACGAAAATATATTCGATATAATATAAAAAATAAAGAATTTATAGTTGGAAGCGCAATTCTGATTCTGTCGGCATGCCTAATGTTTGTAGACAATTTGTTTGGGCTCACGCTCCAATGTGCTTTGATGCTGATTGCGATATATTCGTTTTCGGATGTTTGGTCTCCGATGTTAAAAAAATTGCTGAAATTAAAAGGGAAACAATGATATGATTACGGTGTGTGAAAAAGGAAAATGCACAGGGTGTATGGAATGCATTGATATTTGTCCTAAAGGCGCAATACAGGTCGTTGATTCGATGATAGAATATAATGCAATAATTGATTTGGAAAAATGCATTAATTGCAATGCTTGCCATAAAGCGTGTCAAAATAATCACGAACTAATGCTGGTAAAGCCGATTTGTTGGAATCAAGGATGGGCCGCAGACGAGAACATCCGAGAAAAATCATCGTCTGGAGGACTTGCGACAGCAATAGAGCGCGCTTTTATTAGAAACGGAGGCGTTGTTTGTAGCTGTACTTTCCATTCGGGCCGATTTGAGTTTGACTTTGCTGAAACAGAAGGAGAAGTGGGCAAGTTTCTTGGCTCAAAGTATGTGAAAAGTAACCCGGGGGGAATCTATAAAAAAGTGTTAGAGCGGCTTAAAGATGGGGAAAAGATTCTTTTTGTTGGTTTGCCATGTCAGGTTGCTGCTGCGAAACATTATACTAAAAATCATCATAATTTATATACGATTGATTTGATTTGTCACGGAACGCCTTCTCCTAAAATTCTGGAGAAATTTTTGGATGACTATGATATTAAGCTGGTAGATATTGAAAGGATAAAATTTCGAGTAAAAAATAGTTTTAAGCTAGAACAAAATGGAAAGCAATTTGCTGTTCCGACAGTAACAGATAATTATTTGATGACGTTTTTGAATTCGACATCGTATACAGAAAATTGTTATCAATGTAATTATGCGCAACTTGGTAGAGCAGGAGACATCACACTTGGGGATTCATGGGGAAGTGAACTAGAAAAGAAAATTCAGGATAAAGGTGTTTCCTTGATACTGTGTCAAAGCGAGAAGGGAAAGAAACTTATAGAGCAGTCGGATTTAGTTCTTAAAGATGTTGAATTGAAAAGAGCAATCGAACACAACCACCAGTTACAACATCCATCTCAAAAACCACAGCAACGAGAAGCATTTTTTAGGGAACTGAACAAAGGATGCACATTTAAAAACGCTGTAAGAAAATGTTATCCGGAAAGGTATTTAAAAGATACTGTAAAGACTCTGTTGCATAAAGCAAAATATGTGCGGGGGGGGGGGCAAAGCAACTATTAAATAATTACTGGTATGAATATAATTGGATAATTGAAATTACTAAATGGAAATTAGCTTCATATAACTTCGCTACAAATGGCCTCGTTCTTCATAATCTAAAATTTGTACGGCTTAAATATCAAATCTGACAATTTGTTAGGAGTTTATAGCCCGCAAATCTATTCGTTATAAAGAAAGAGGTATGACATGAAAAAAAGAGTGAGCGTTATTATACCGGTATATAATGTAGAAAAATTTATTTTGAAGACCGTGGAATCTGTTATGAATCAGGACTACAAAGATGTGGAAATCATTCTGGTCAATGATGGTTCCCCAGATAACTCAGCCCAAATCATTGATGAACTCGCAAAGAGAGATAGTAGAATAATCTGCATACATAAAGAAAATGGCGGCGTTTCATCCGCAAGAAATGCGGGACTGAAAATTGCAACGGGTGAATATGTGACATTTATTGATGGAGATGATTGGGTTGAGCCAAATTATATTTCATATTTATTAGAACTCGTTGAAAAAAATAATTGTGAAATCGGCATGAACAAAAATAACTATTCAGATTACAGCATGAACTCTAGCGATAAAGAATATGTTGTGGAAGCTGAAAAAGCGATTGAATGGATATATTTGGGCGATATTTTTGTTGCTGTGTGGAATAAAATTTATAAAATGTCATTCCTGAGAGATAACGATATTCTCTTTGATGAAAAGATTTGGTATGGTGAAGGGATGTTGTTTAACATTGACTGCCTTCAATTTGTTGATAGGGTTGCTGTAGGTGAAAAGTGTGTTTATCATCAGGTGAGCAATCCTAATTCGGCAATGAGAAAATTCAATGTTAATAGTAATCTCTGCGGAATCAAGTCGCTGGAAATTCAAAAAGAGCATTGGAAAAAATCCAATCCGGCAATATTGGATGCATGGAACTATCATAGGCGAGCATTCAATTTAACGATTGCATGGGGACTTTTGAATAGCAATATGGAAAAGGAATATCAGGAATTGTATGATTCCTGCGTTCGTAATCTAAGAAAGCAACTTTGGATTAGCTTAAAAGTTCCAATTTCTTTGAAAAAAAAGTTAATATATATTGCATGGGCAATAATTCCAGGAGTTATGTCAATGCGTTGTAAAAATAAAGCCAAGAGAAAAGGAAATTAAATAATGGGAAAATATTTTGGGACCGATGGCTTCCGTGGTGAAGCTGGAATCACTTTGACCGCTGACCATGCCTATAAGGTGGGGCGCTTCCTCGGCTGGTATTACAATATGATCCGGGAGCGCAACAACGACCACGAGCCTGCTCGTATCGTCATCGGCAAGGACACCCGCCGCAGCTCTTATATGTTCGAGTACAGTCTGGTTGCAGGACTGACCGCCTCCGGCGCAGACGCCTATCTGCTGCACGTCACCACTACGCCGTCCGTGGCTTACATTGCCCGTGTGGATGACTTCGATTGCGGCATCATGATTTCCGCCAGCCACAACCCCTACTATGACAACGGCATCAAGCTCATTGACTGCTATGGCGAGAAGATGCCGGAGGAGATCTTGCTTTTAGTCGAAGATTACATTGATGGAAAGCTCCATGTGTTCGATAAGGACTGGCCAGAACTGCCCTTTGCTCATCGTGAGCATATTGGCTGCACTGTGGACTATGTTTCTGGTCGTAACCGCTACATGGGCTACCTGATCAGCCTCGGAATCTACTCTTTCAAGGGTGTCAAGGTTGGTCTGGACTGCGCCAACGGTAGTTCCTGGAACATTGCAAAATCTGTGTTCGATGCGCTGGGTGCTGACACCTACGTCATCAATGCACAGCCCAACGGACTGAATATCAACAACAATGCAGGTTCCACCCACATCGAGGGCTTGCAGAAGTTCGTGGTAGAGAAGGGGCTGGACATCGGTTTTGCCTATGACGGCGATGCTGACCGTTGCCTGTGTGTGGACGAAAAGGGCAACGTCATCACTGGTGACCATATCTTGTACATCTACGGTTGCTACATGAAGGAGCGTGGCAAGCTGCTGACCAACACTGTGGTCACTACCGTCATGTCTAACTTTGGCCTGTATAAGGCTTTTGATGAGAAGGGCATCGGCTACGCCAAGACCGCTGTGGGCGACAAGTACGTCTACGAGTACATGGCGAAAAATGGCTGCCGTATCGGCGGTGAGCAGAGTGGTCATATTATCTTCAGCAAGTATGCCAGCACGGGTGATGGTATCCTGACCAGTCTGAAAATGATGGAAGTAATGCTTGCCAAGAAGCTGCCTATGAGCAAGCTGGCTGAGCCCCTGAAGATCTACCCGCAGGTTCTGGAAAATGTTCGTGTGACCGACAAGAAGGCCGCACAGGATGACGAAGCAGTGCAGGCGGCAGTCAAGGCTGTAGCCGAAGCACTGGGTGACACTGGCCGTATCCTTGTCCGTGAGTCTGGTACGGAGCCTGTCGTGCGTGTGATGGTGGAAGCCCCTGACCACGACACCTGCCAGAAGTATGTGTCTCAGGTCGTAGAGACTATCAAGAGCCGGGGTTATGGAGTTTGAATGCAAACTTGAAACAAGGATGCGGAATCCTGCTGATTGCATCAGTGGCTCTTCTTTCTATCTTGGCGTTGTTGCCTGATGCGGATGTTGACCACGATGCAGGATACACTGCCTCGGAGCTGAGTATCCGAGAAACCGTAGATGAAAACGTGACCAGCACAAGCTATGTGAATTCTGATGGGGGAATCACAGATGCCATTGATATGGGCTACGCGACCGTGTGTAGAATGCGGGATGATAACGATCGAGTTGTAGAGGAACGTTATCTTGATGCAAGCGGAAACCCTGTGGCAAGGTATGGCGATTATTACGGGTTGTCATATGAATACGAAGAAGCGAGTACGGTAATCACATATCTTGACGCAAAGGGAAATCCAATGAAGCGCAGCGCAGGGTACACTACTATAGTCAGAACGCGGGCTGGTGGCAGGGCTTCCGATGATTTCTACTACGACTTGAACGGACGGCAGGTACAGTGCTCCGGCGGATACTACGGGCTTCATCGTGAGTATAATTCTGATGGGCAGAACATCAGCGTGACCTTTCTAGATAAAGACGGTCATGCGGTGTGTACTTCACTTGGCTATGCAGGTGTGACTTATCAGCGTGATGGGAATGGTATTGTTGTCGGTGAGCAGTATTTTGACACAGAATGGAATCCTGTAAAGAATTCGCTTGGTCAGTATGGCGAGTTATATCAGCGCAACGAGCAAGGATACATCGGCCAGATTACCTATCTTGACGCAGATGGCAACCCTACCCCTACCAATGCAGGCTTTACCATCCTCAGACGTACCTATCATAGAGATGGCACAGCAGATACGGATATGTATTTTGATGCGAATGGCAATCCAAAGGCGTTGTCTAAAGGGCAGTACGGCATCAAGCGCAGTGGCAAGGTGAACCTTCTGCTTGACAGAAACGGCAACAATATGCTGTGTGTGGACAACATTCTGAATGTCTTCCCGTGCATGGTGGTTGTTCTTGGCTGCGTTGTCTGTTTGCTGATGATTGTTCTTCCGAAGAGTTTAAACGTAGTACTGACGATTGTTTATGTGGCTTTCATCCTTTATGAAACACTGATGTTTCGTGAGTCAGGGGATGCAAGAACGAATTTTGTCCTCTTTTCCTATGCTGGGAAGTTCTTGAAAGAGCAATCTGTGAGAGTTGGGGTCATCAATAACATCTGGCTGTTCATTCCGCTTGGAACGGGGCTGTATAGGTGGTTTCAGAAGAAATGGGTGTTGCTGATTCCTTTCGTAGTGTCTGTGGCAATCGAAACGACCCAGTATATTACGGGACTTGGCATCGCAGAGTTCGATGATGTGTTCGGTAATACGATGGGCGGATGGATCGGTGTGCTGGCGGCATACACCATGATGACGTGGCGCAAGGGAAAAATCAGTCATCATCTTCTACACCATCCCACCCGATGAACTCTTCCTCGGCCTCGTCAAGTTTCGACCAATCAAGGTACTGCCCGCAGTTACCGCAGTAAGACTAGTATTCGTACTCGATGACTTTCTTGCACCGAGGGCAAACGGAGAAGCAGTTCCGGTCCTTGTAGATTCGGACTGTGTTTACAGCCATGGGCAAACGATATGTAGGAGAGAGCAGTATGTCAAGGATGGCGTGAGTGAGAGGACGCTTCTCTGGAGTGTCCTCCCAGACATCAGCGGAGTTCTGATGGCGGAATCTTTTGAAAGTAAACTTCATTTTATAATCACCTTAAAGCATAGATGATTAACACGGACACTTGGATGTATATATGTCCGATTTTGCCCGTTATCCTTGAAAATATATACTATATAGTATATATTTAAGTTATGAGAGTCATGCCTTACAGGTGTGTTGCCTCAAACGTTATCTGGTGTGATATTTGAAACAAGAAAGGCGAGTAGATGGGCAAAAAGGATTCTTCCACGGAAATGGAAAAGATTGGAAAGCTGATATATAAGGATTTGGGCCATCCAGCGTTGTCACAAGTTGGAAATGCGGTAGGAAGCTTAATAAGACTTGTAGCCTTGCCGATTACCTTTTTGGGGTTAACAGCAGAAGAATTAGAAAAGAAATATGCAAAGTTTATACAAAAAACACTTGAAAAGGTTCCGGAGAAAAAGCGAATTGATCCAAAGGCTGTGGTTGCTGCACCGCTTTTGGATCATGTGAAATTTGTTTTCGATGAGGAAAACTTATCTGAAATGTTTTCAAATCTATTGGCAAATGCGATGATGGAAAATGTCGAAGCTATGGTACACCCTGCATTCGCCGAGATGCTTAAGCAACTTAGCCCTTTAGATGCAGAGTTTATGTTTTTATATTTTAAGGATGAAGATATTGTTGAACAAGAAGATATTAAATGGAAATATGGTGAAGGACAGCTGTCTTTAACTATCGAATCTTTACTTCGACTTGGTATAATAAACGGAATAACATATGACAATAGAGATGATGTCGCTTATGCGCTTACTGATTTTGGTAAGCTGTTTCGTGATTTATGCTTGATGACACCGACAGATATAGAACAAGACGAATTTGTATTTCAGGATGAACAGAACAATGCATATATCAGTGGAAAGTATGCGTTTTCCGATACTTTTGGTACAGTGAGAAAGTCGGAAAAAAACGGGCATTTGTATATAAGACATAAATTTTCAATTGAAGATGTAGACAATGGAAGTCAAATAGCTGTTGTCTTTAGAGTATACAATAATTATTCTGAAGAGAAATCTTTAGAGAGGGTGTATTTAGAAAGTCAAAGGGGAAAGATTTATGCGGCAGAGAATAAAATGCCTGTCACAATAAAACCTAAAAAGTTCTTTGACTGTATATTTGCGATTAAATCAAAACAAATGCTTGAGGAACTGGAAAGCGGAAACGGAAAATATGTAATTCAAGAGGGAAAAATGATATATGAGATGTCTGTAACAGAGGCAACGAGAAGAGAGATAGCAGTTTATTTGAAGTATTTTAAGGAGGACAACTAAAATGTGTGAACGAATTGAAATTAATAGTGAACAGGATTGGCAGGATTTTCTTGACTCTGCAACGCGTGAAGAATTGGAAATCCTGAAAGAGGATATTCTTAGCGGAAAGGCCTTTTCTGATGATGATAATGATGACGAATAATTTCGCTCTGTACTTTGAATCATTGAAAATAGCTTTATAGATATGTAAATTTAAGCTGTGAGGCTGTAGTAAAAGCACCGCACAGCTTTGCCGCTCGAAACTTTGCACACCTCTACGTGGTGAGCGGCAGGCAACGCAGTGTGGATACTGTGGCTGAGATGCAGGGACGAGATATTAGGGACATTTAGGTGAAATCATGGATTCTTCGACGATAAGTACAGTTGTTTCGTTAGGTTGGGATAGTGTGTTAAAACTCATGGGTTCCATAGTGCTGAGCCTTGGAGGGGGCGCTGCCATTGCGCTTTTCATTTTCCACTTTATGGCGGATCGTTTGGCGGAACGTCTGAAGGGAAAATATCAGCTTGAATTGGATAAGAAGTTTGAAAGCTATAAGGCTAATCTTGACAATAAAAAGTATGTGACGAAAACAAAGTTCGATGCAGAATTTGATTTGTATAGAAAATTATCAAAAGCATACTTTGAAATGGTGAAATGTATCAACGTGATGATTCCTCAAGGCTTATCTACGGTGCCTGCAAATGAAGAACTGCGAAAAAAAGTGGATGAGGATCACTATACTGCGGCTCAAAAAGCAGTTGTTACAGCACAGGATGAACTAAATAGCAATGCAGCTTTTATTCCCGAGACCTTTTATAACCAATATGAGGCTATTCGTCAACTTTGCATTTTGCAGTTGGACGAGTTTCAGGAGCGTTGGAATGTGGGATCACTTGTGCCCCAGAAAGAGAAAGAAAAAATATCGGTGGAAGCCTATAAGAGAACAGGTGAAATAAATGAAAAGTTCAAAGAGTTAAACTGCGAACTTAGGAAATATTTAAGTGAATTAGATGTTATTGACTAATAAGAAAAAATATACATAACGATGAAAGCAATATTTCTGATATTGCCATCCAACTTCCACAGTGCTATACTAACATCAAATCTTACATATTCTTTCGGGAGGTATCATCCTATGCCCAGAACCAAAGGCAGCAAAAACCGTGTTACCGCATCTACCGACTTCGATGCTCAAATCGCAAAGTTGCAGAAAGACAAGGCAATGCTCGAAGAAGGTCTTTCCAAGACTGTCGCCCATATCGAAGAGCTGAAGACCGACATCAAGTCTCTGCGTGAAAGTCTAAAGCCGCAGAAGGCGGAGATCAAGCAGACCGAAAAAGAAATCGCAAAGCTGGAGGCCAAGAAGGCTGCCGTCGAAGCGAAGGCCGCCGAAGCTGCTAAGAAGGTTGAGGCCGAAGCTGTGCTGAAAAAGCTGCTGGCATCCGGTATGACGGCAGATGATATCCTCGAAAAACTGAAATAAAGCAATACGCCGTGTGATCAGAAAAAATCTAGGAGTTCACACGGCATATTTTGAAGCACGATTTATAGTTTGTGACGAAAATAAAAGGATAGAGGTGACTATCTGTGGGCAAGCAGCGCAGACCCGGCGGAGGGCGAAAGAAATCAAAATCGAAATACAGTGCCGAGAAGAATCTGGCGAAGCAGATGGAAGCAGCAGTGCTACTCTATAAGGACAACATGACCCTGCAAGCCATCGCAGACGGCCTGTCCCTCAATCCTATCAAGGTTCGGAAGTTGCTCATCACTGCAGGAGTCTATGAGTCAGACACGGCAAAGCTCGTACAGCAGACATTCAACAATTTCAGAAACACACAGAACTATAAGATTGCTGTCACCTCCACTATGTCTGCCTTACAATTGTCTCGTCCCTCTGTGACCTCTTATCTGCCGTATGAGAAAGGCGTGTACTTCCCGGAGGATGCCGATGCGGAGAACATCAGCACCGGCGCTGAACGTCAGCGTCATTACCGAGCGGTCACAGCGCTGAAGAAGAATCCGTGTGAGGAGAACCTCTGGAAGTGCGTGGTGGCTTTTCGGGGATATAAGTTCAAGACTCTGTCCGGCTTGCCCTTTACATACAAACTGAAGAAGGGCAGGGGAGATGAGTTCACCAAGGAACTGTGGATCGACCGCAGGGAGAGTAGCAAGAGCCTTGCATGGAGCTCTGTCATGCGGGCATATCAGAATATTGGAAAAGTTGGAGAGGTCGTGGACAGACCCAAGGCTTTGGGAGACATCCGGGGTGTGTCGTATATCTATGGGGTGTTCTACCGATTTGGCTTGATTGACGTGCCGAAAAAGGTTAAAGAGAAGATGACGAAGTGATAAGGGTGTAGGTATAGTTTGTGACGAAAATAAAACTGCCCTCCGTGTGAACCACAGAAGGCATACGCCATCACCCATCAACAGAATGAGATGATAATATACCGTTTTAAGACTTAATGTGATATAATAGAAACGGCGGTTTACCGTACTACTTGTAAAGGGCAGGTGAATGTGCAGATGTACATCATTTGTCATAGCGAGAAATTCGTGTTCAATATTGATAAGATTGTTGAAGCTATCACAAAGGCTTCAAAAGCAACATTGAATCGGATGAACACCCGAATCACCAAGGAAATTCAACAGTTGTTGGATTTGGGTGATAACTCGCTTGAAGACTTTCCGCATTCCCAGTGGCTCTATGAAAGAATTGCAGAGTTGGAACGGATGCGGAAGCACATTAAACTCCTGAAAAAGGCGAAAAGTAATAGAATTCCAGCGAAGTTGCGAGCACTTTGGCTTTGCAGGATAAAAAACAGCAGTAGAACATTGGCGAGCACATCACTTGACCCAATGAGCATCGCACTGCCTGTTCCGCCCACGTTTGAGGCTACCTTGAGTAGTTTCGGACGTGGGAGGGATTTGGATGCCCTCGCATGCTGAAGAACACTTCGATGCAATCGGAAACTACTACCATATTATAGATCCAGAGGGAACATTGTCTGAAATTGAAAGGGCAAAAAAGGAGGTTGAGGTACTAAATGGTATGCCGAACAGCTTCCCAAAGGCTCTTTGCTATGTAATGAGACTTTCAGGATTCACGAAAGAGGCACTGGCCTTTGAATCGAAGGTGTCTGAGTCGACGATTGGCCGCTACAGAACTGGAAAGGTTAAGCACTATTCTGAGAAAAATGTAGTGGCGCTGTGTGTTGCTATGCACCTTCCACCGTGGCTTTCATTTAAGCTCATAGAAAAAGCTGGCTTTGCGTTGGCCGAGACCGAAGAGCAGCAAGCTTTTATGACGGTTCTCACCTGCATGTTTATGAAGTCAATCGATGAAGTGGATGAGTACCTAAAAGTAAGAGGCAATGAGCCGTTGGTTCAGGTAGCTGCATAAGTCCAGTTTATATGAAAAGAGCCGTGTGTTCTTCTCCTATGCGGGATTTGAACACACGGCTCTTTTCGTTTATTCTTCATCTTCAGCCCTTGCTCGGAGCAGGTCTTGAATCTCTTTCTCAGTAGCGACCCGCACAGCAAGTCTCTCTTGGAATTTGACCTTGCCGCAGTCTGGGCAACGGTCGGGTAGCGACTCTGCCTCAAAGCAGTAATGGCATACATCGCAGAAATAGTAGTTCACAGCGTTTGCACTTCCAATCTGTGTTTTATCATAGTCTTATATCTCATCGGAATACTTTTCTATCCCAAGGTAATCTTCAATATTGGTGATGCCTTCACCAGCCAAATCACTGATGTCATCGAAAGGGATGACAACTGGCAGCTCCTTCTCAATGCCTACAGCTTTTCTACCGCTGTCCTGCATGACCTTCAGTTCCCGGTAAACTGGGTCGATCATAACAACTGTGCCGGTCAGACTCATGTACTTGCCGGTGTTCTCTGTGGTTCTTACGAAATAACGCACAACGACCTTCATGCCCCTTTTGACCTGCAGGAGCTTGTCGGACAGGTTGTTCTTCTCCTCATCGGAAAGCTCGACCTTCTTCACCAGCAGTTTCCTTGCACCCTCATTGGAAATCTCATCATCGAAACCGCGCAGAGCAGCGAAAGGACTGAAAATCTTAGCCCGGTTGGTAATGGACATCCGAGGATGCTTGGCAGGCGGCTCCGGCCGGGAGAGGTGGAGGATATCCGCATACTTCCGGGCAACCAGCCGCCCTTCCTTGGTATTCTTGAAGTCTGCCATAAAATCCTCCCTCCATTACTTGGCCTTGTGACCGCCGATTTGACCGTTCCGTTCTCGCATGGTTGCGCCTTCCAGATAGTTGGTGCCCTTCAGAACAGCGTTCTTTCCGAACTTCTTCTTGATACCGAGCATGGTCTCCTGCAGGGATTTCTCCCGCTCCAGCTTGCTGGTGTCAGTGAACAGATCTACTTGTAAGATGCCCTGATCCTTGACCACACGGTTTGCGGCTATTGTTATTCTCCGCACAGTCAGATTTCTGTTGGCAATACGGTCAAACAGTTCCGTGGTAGCTGCCATCAGTTGGCTGCTGAGATTGGTCGGGTTGTCCAGTCGTGTACTGCCGTGGGCACCCTTCGGAACAGTGCGGCCATAGTGATCGATATGGACAGGGCCGTGATAGATGCCCTTGTCACAGTTTTCCCGGTCATAGCCGATGTCCAGTGTCAGGCTGTCAGTGACAAGTCCCTTTTCAGAGAGTTGGAACACCAGACTATCGGTCATCTCCTGCACAATGATTCGCACCTTGTCGTAGGGGTAAGGGCAGGCAAGAACCTGACCTTCGGATAGGCTGTTGGTTTCCGGGCGATAGGCGTTGATCTCTTTCATCCCGCAGGGTTCCAGCCCCCAGGCGTGGTCGATGAGAATCTCAGCATCTATGCCGAACTCCTTATATAGTATCTCAGGGAAGTGAATGCTGGCTCTTGCCAGCTCACCCATCGTATGGATGCCATGCTTTTCCAGTCTGCGGACGGTGCCGGGGCCAGTCTGCCAGAAGTCCGTGAGAGGCTTATGATCCCAGAGCAGATACCGGAAGGATTCTTCATTGAGCTCTGCGATACGAACACCGTCCTTGTCCGGCGCGGCGTGTTTGGCAGTGATGTCCATTGCCAGCTTTGCCAGGTACAGATTGGTGCCAATCCCGGCGGTGGCGGTGATACCGGTGGTGTACAGAACCTCCCGGATCATGGTCATGGCGAGGTCGTGGGCAGACATTTTATAATGAGTAAGGTATGCAGTGGCATCGATGAACACTTCATCGATGGAGTAGACCACGATGTCCTCCGGGGCAATGTACTTGAGATAGATGCCATAAATCTGCCGTGAGATCTTCTCATAGTACGCCATCCGGGGAGGAGCTACCAGATAGGATACCTCAAGGGATGGGTCGGCGGCGAGGGCAGTTGCATCGTAGGACGGTGCGGACAGTGTAGCCTTGCCATCCTTATACACAGCAGTGCGATTCTGGATGGCATCGCGCAGGCGACCGTTGTTGACTTCCTTGACGCGCCGCACGACCTCGAACAGCCGAGCGCGGCCGGGAATACCGTATGCTTTGAGGGAAGGGGACACAGCCAGACAGATGGTTTTCTCTGTGCGGCTTGCATCGGCCACGACCAGATTCGTGGTCAGCGGATCGAGATGCCGAGCCGCGCACTCGGCCGAGGCGTAATAGCTTTTAAGGTCTATCGCGAGGTATGTGCGCTTTGCCATGCTGTGTCACTCTCCTTCCATTAGGTTGTCCGCTCCACATACCAGCGTCCAAGCCGTCCGGTAAAGCGAGGGTCGATGTGTTCAAAGAACAAGTGTTTCTCCTTGCCCTGAATGAGAACCGTGAAGCAGTCACCGGTGCAGTCATTGTCTGCTGTGCCAGCCGGCCGAAAGGCTCGGACGGTCTCAATAGGAAAGGTTCTGCCGTCTGCCCATGTGATGGAGGTCGGCAGCATATAGCCGGTAGAATCGAATTCCGAGGCGACCTTCACATAGACGCGCTCGATCTTGGTTCGTTTTGGAATAGCCATGTGGGTCACCTCCCACTATTAAAGGTGCCCGGCATCATCCGAAATGACACCGAGGAAGTTTCGGTCGGGCATATCGGGAAGGCGGAAACGGTTGTCATCGTTCATCTGCTGTAGCTTCAGCAGCAGCAGGTTCACATTCGTGCCAAGCTGCCGAGCAATCTGGACGATGTCAAAGCCATCGCTGACCAGTTCCTCAATCAAATTTTCGTCGAGGAGCAGGTTGGCAGCGAAAAGGTTCGCTTCATATTCGGTTGTACTTGTAATGTCAAACAGCTCAAACTCCATCAGCCCGGTTTCAGACTTTCCAAGAGAGCGATGGAGAAGAGCGTGGCCCAGTTCGTGGGCGCACACGAGGCGCTTCATTTCATCTGACAGGTTGGCATTGATGAAAATGAAACTGTTGTTCAAGATGACCTTGAACGCGCCTTTTTGCCGTTTGAAATCACTTCGCTCTAAAACCTCAATATCGAGGGCTTCGGCAATTTCAAACGGATCGTTGGATTTGTATTTTCGAGCCAGACGACCCGGCAAGATGGAGGCTTTCCTACTAATCATGATTGCACTTCACTCCATTATCATGGGGAACAGCTGAACGCTGTAAATCAGGATTCGCTGCCGGATTCTGAAATGCCCCGGTATTTTTTAGGAACGTACTTTCTGTTTTTCTCTTTGGCTTTCCAGTACGCTTCTTGGAAGGCGCGCATCATGGCCTCCATATCCTCTTCGGCCAATTCACCACCGGCATACAAGCCAGACACCTCTTTAATAAGGCGTTCGGCCTGCTCATGTCCTTTAGAACCATATTTCTCGGTGGCTTTGATAACGAAGTCGGCGTTATCGTCCATGAGAGAGCTGACTTCAATTCCGAGTGCATCGGCGAGCAGAGGATAGGTCTCCTTTTTCTTTGGCATCCGTTCTCCGCTTTCATAATTCTGGATGGTGCGTAGTGCAATGCCGGTCATTTCCGCGAGCTGCTTTTGAGAGTACTTAGCAGCAAGTCGGGCTTTCCTGACTTTCTCACCGAACTTCATGGTCGTTTCCTCCTAATTGATAGCGCATTGTGAGTTATGTTGCGCTTGACAATGTGCAAGTTGGCTCGTATAATGTGAATTGCAAACGCAACTTGCGTATTTATATTAACGCACAACACGCAAGTTGTCAAGCGCAAGATAGAAGAAAAGTTTGGAAGATGCGCTTTGGTACCAGCGTGTGTTTCGGCTTTTGGAATATTTATCTCCAGAAAAGGTTGGGTGATAGTGTTGGAAGCAAACTGCGGAATTTATACGACCCAAGGCAAGCGGATGCTGCTTGCAGTCCGGGCAACGGTCAATGGGCGCAAGGCTGTGGCGTATGTAAAGAACGGAAAGCTGCAAGCCTATGAGTACTTAGATGATCTGGCAGCCCAGTGTTGCGTTGGCCCGTGTCTCAAGTTTGAAGACGGAAATGAGAAGAAGCGGATGTGAATTCGCACACTTGGCTCATCGGAGAATCGTGTGAGCCAGTTAAAAACTGAACTGCTGCCTGTTTGGTGCTGCTCGAAAGCGTGGTAAGCCGAGGTAGACATTCAGATAGCTCTATTTGGAGCTGTCTGGAGTCTGCCTCGGCTTTTTTGTTTGGAATGATCGTGTATGGACAGTTAAAAGGTTGCAGGAATTATGTCACAAGGAGCTAGACATAAAAACTATATATGAAAAAAATTTGCTTAAGAGTGGAGTGATTTTCGTCTCTCAGACGTTTATAGGCGCGAGAAAGAAGGAAAGGTCGCTTACACGGGGTGGAATTCTTCTAAATTACAGAATTTTATGCAGTCACAACAAAAAGTCGTACTAAGTATTAGTTAAAAAGCACAAAAAAGATTGACAAAAATCTACACAAGTAATGTCTGCGAGTGGGTTGCCGACAGGTTTATGAGGGAGTATAATAAAAAAGCAGCGAAAAATAGAGAGATTTGTCTGATGCATTTGCTGCCAGCAAATACCACCCCTAAGACCAGGTCAATGCTTGAAGAAGTAATATACGAGGACGTTACATAATGAAGATTTTGATCTTAATCAAGAGCGTAGTAAGCGCATCTGAAAAGAATATAGGCCGAAGTACATTGCGACTCAGGTGGGAGTATCAGCTTCTGACCTGATTTGTTGCCGACACCCTTTTCCTAGAAAGCGGGCCGGAATGGTTCATGGAACTGTATGTACTTTGAGTGATCCGAGTACATACGTTCTGGGACCATTCCGGCCTTTTTTGCTGTTTACGCTTTTGAGGAAAGGGGGTGGACCGAGGTGGCATATAAGAATATCGAGCCTAAAGTGGCGGCTGTTAATGCCAACTCGGTTTGCCGCCAGATGTCGCAGAATACTGCTGAGCAGGAGTTTGCTGCTCCGGATGAGTTTGTCGCTGAGGTCCAGTGGTCTATGGCAATACGAAAGCTGATCGCAGGGCTGGAGTTTGGGGATGCCCTGAAGCTGTTGATGAATGACCGGGATATGTCTGTAGAGCAGATGGAGTCTGAGTCCGGACTCTCTGTGTCCACAGTGAAGCGGCTTCGCGCAGGTCAGGAGGCAAGCGCAGAACAAATCGTTGCCATTTCGGTGGCGTTGCGTCTTCCACCAATGGTCAGCAGTGATTTATTGAGAATGTGTGGAATCACACTGGACTTCAACAATCAAAGGAATACCGTCTATCAGATGATCCTGATGGCTCATTACAAAGATGGTATCGAGCAAGTCAATGTATTCCTTACAGCCTGCGGATGTACCCCGCTCAAAACTGCCTGCTGAAGTACATACAACAGAATCCCCATGAGGCGATTGGACCACAAAATGGTCTGGTCGCCTCTTTTTTTGAAATTTTTTCTGTGGGGGAGAGCTCAAAGAGTGAGCCCTAAATGGCAGCAAAATGGCGCAATGAGGTGGTGTGAGACCGTCTGGTGTAGCCTAAATTTCAATAAAAGCACGGAATGACGATGCTTTTCGTAGGGCTCACTTGGTGAGCTGGCTGTTTGCGCGGACTTCAGCTATCATGTAGTCAGTTCAAGGGGGCAAACCCAAAAGGACAAGCCCCAAGAACAAAAATAATATCGTAAGCCCGATTCTAGAGAGGGTTGAGGATACCATAACGGAGTTTTACGCACTGGCAGATGTCATCTGCTGGAGGTGGAACAGCCGGTCTATGGGTGTACCTCCCATCTCTGGAATCGGGCATTTTGCGTTTTGCAGGCAGCCCAAGCTCAGAATGTGAGCCCTGTTCCGTCTCCGTCATCGGTATCCTTCTCCCTCCCAGAGTCCGGGGGAAAGGACAAGAAAATGACTAACATGATGAACGGGGCAGTTGCAATTTACGGTGGTGTAGGCGTGATGGAGATCCGCCAGCCGTTACCGCAGGCAGTGGAGAGCGTGGCACAGGCGGTCGAGGCTTTGGCTGTCAACGCACACATCTCGCTGCGTGAGCTGAAGAACTGCGTGGACAAGGTGCTGGAGAAGAAAATCCCGGGCTATAAGCAGCTTATGGAGATGAACCCGGTGGTGGCGGCAAGGGCAACCGTGAACGGTGCGACGATCACGGCATACACGAACGGCTATGCAGTTTACGAAGCAGACGATACACACACCGTACTGGATGTGAACCGTTGCGGAGACTACCGCTATGATTTCAACGATGGCACCTATGAGGTCGTCCCAGCTGAGGTGTTCGAGGAAGTGGAGTGGACTGTGCGCCTGGTTATGGAGGGCGAACGCCGGCTGGAGAATAACCGAAGCAAGATCAGCCGTGACTACGAGGAGTTCGCTCTGTCCTGCGATGGAACTGATTGGTGCGATGCCGCTATGGTGGACTTCATGGAGGCAGAAAACGCTGAGATGCTGGCTGACGAGGAACTCCGGAAGCTGTATGCCGCCATGAGCAAGCTCACGGAGCGTCAGCAGGAAGTCGTCCAGCTCTACTTTTATAAGGGACTAAACCAGTACGAGATTGCAGATGAACTGGGCATTGCTCGCCGTTCTGTCGGGGACTGCCTTGAGGGTGCTTTGAAAAAAATCAGAAAGAATTTTTAAGAAACTACCTCCCAAACGACAAAAAATCGTGCGCTTTATGAGAGGAGTTCCTCTCACGAATACATCCAAGGAGGACAAGCCCCATGAGTAACATCAAGAATCCCCAGAGCAATCCCTTAAAGAGTTCGGCCCCGGTGCGGCCGCCCGGTGGAAACACCGCTCCGAAGAAAGTCTACGTTTGCTCTCCGTTCCGTCCTACGGCGGTATCGCTGGCAGACAGGGCAGAGGAGCAACGGTCCAATATCGAGAGGGCACTCAAAGCTTGCCGAATCCTCGCCATGATGGGCATCCAGCCGCTGGCACCGCATCTGTATTTCACTCGTTTCCTCAAGGACGATGTGGCAGCGGAGCGGGACACCGGGATGCGGTTCGCACTCTCATGGCTGGAACAAGCAGATGAACTCTGGGTGTTCGGTGAGCGCGTGTCGGATGGTATGGCGCAGGAAATAGCCAAGGCTAAGGAGCTGGGCAAGCCGGTGCATACTCTTCCTGAACCCGGACGGGTAGCGGAGCTGCTCGTCCAGAGCATCGCACAGAAGTACAACATGGCCGAAAATGGTCAGCAGGATAAGCAGCCCAAGGCTGCGGAAAGTGAGCAACACAATGATGAATGACAAAAATCTGAACTCCAAGGCCCCGGAAATCCGCCGAATCCTCCCGGTGATGCTGAAGGTCGAGAACCTCCACATCCATCTGGATGAGCGCAGCACCAGCAACACCTATTTCAATGGTGTCGAGGAAGAAGAGCCGGATATCGACATCGAGGCTATGATCGATGCTATCGCGGCCAAGACCGGCCTGTGCAAGCAGTCTATCATGATGGTTCTGGATGCTCAGGCTGAGTATTTGGATTCCGTCTGTGGCGAGGACGATGAGGTGGACGAGGATGAGTGAGATGCTGACTGGCCCCAAGAAAATCGTGGATGGTCTGACGGAGGTGTTCCGTGGCCTGACCCAGATGTGCGAGGGCATGGCAGAGCAGATCGAACTCCTGGAGTTCACTCCTGACGATGACACGGAGGAGGACAAGCCGCTGCCTTCTGCAAAGCTCTCGCCCGTGGACACAGCACCCAAGGGTCAGGAGATGCCGCATCCTCGTAAGAAGCCGGTAAAGCGTCCTCGCAAGCAGGATACTCCGCCTGTGATGGAGGAACAGCCCCAGGAGCCGACCGAGGATGCTCCTGCAGAGGAAACCTCTGCCGCAGATGAGGCAAAGGAGGAACTGTCCGACTTCCCGGTTGACCCGGCGGATGACCTGCCCTTTGATGTGGACACTGGCCAAAAGGCGGAGCCGGAACAGCCTGCTGTGACCATCTCCAAGGATGACATCACATCGGTCATCGTGGCGAAGATCAAGCAGAAGCGCAGCAACAACGAGAAAATCGGTCAGTTGCTGAAGACCTACGGCGTAGGTCAGCTTTCTGAACTGCCGGCAGCGAAGTACGAGGCGTTCCTCACAGACATCTCCCAGCTGTAACGGAGGTGCCATATGCCCGAAGTACACGCGATCCTCTCTGCGTCCGGCTCGAAAAGATGGCTGAATTGTACGCCATCGGCTCGGCTGGAGCAGAATTTTCCCAATGAATCCTCGGTGTACGCCGAGGAGGGGACAGCCGCCCATGCGCTGGGCGAGTACAAGCTCCGCAAGTACCTGCATGAGCGTGTGAGGCGGCCTACTTCCGAGTTCGACACCGATGAGATGGATGCCAACACCGACATCTATGCGGAGTACATCATCTCCACAGTCGAGCGCATCAAGGAAACCTGCCCACATCCGCTGGTCATGGTGGAGGAACGGCTGGATTACAGCTACCTCGTTCCGCAGGGATTCGGTACCGGCGACTGCGTGATCATCGCAGACGGTACCCTTTACGTCATGGACTATAAAAACGGAAAAGGCGTTTTTGTCAGCTGTGACCACAATCCGCAGATGATGCTCTACGCTCTTGGTGCTTACCACGCTTACGGGTATCTGTACAGCATCACCAGGGTGTCCATGACCATCATCCAGCCTCGGCTGGAGAATATCTCGACTTTTGAATGCAGTGTGGAGGAACTGCTGGACTGGGCCGAAAGCTATGTCCGCCCCAGAGCCAAGCTCGCCTTTGAAGGTAAGGGTGAGCAGGTACCCGGTGACTGGTGCCGCTTCTGTCGCGCCCGGACTTCCTGCAAAGCCTGTGCTGCCGAAGCAATGGCGCTGGTCAAGACCGAGTTCCTTGACCTGGATGCCGGCGTGCTGGCAGACGAGCAGGAAGAAACGGATGCCACGGCAGCCTATGACCCGGACACCACCGCACCGACCTTCAAGTCTCCGGCACTGCTGTCCAAGATGGACATCGAAAAGATGCTGCCCACGCTGAACCGCATCGAGTCCTGGATCGAAGCCATCTTCGCCTACGTCAGCTCCGAGGCTATCAACCACGGTGTGTGCTGGGAGGGGTATAAGGTGGTGGAAGGCCGTAGCAAACGGCAGTTCCTTGACCCGAAAGCAGTGGCGAGTGCCGCGGCACAGGCAGGCTACACCGACATCTACAAGACCGAGATGATCTCTCTGACCGAGTTTGAAAAGCTCATGGGCAGAAAGAAATTTCAAGAGGTCTTGGGTGAGTATGTGGTGAAGCCGCCCGGTAAGCTGGCACTTGTCCCGGACTCCGACCCCAGACCGGCAGTCGATCTTGATACTGCCGCAGATGAATTCGCACTACTCGATTAAAACACAATGGAGGATAAAAAATCTATGGCTACTGCAAACAAGACTATGAGCGCGACTAAGGTCGTCATCCCTTGCCGCATTTCCTTTGCCAACATCTTCGAGCCCAAGAGTATCAACGGAAGTGAGGCAAAGTACTCCGTGTCCTGCCTGATTCCCAAGACGGACAAGAAGACCCTGCTGGCGATCCACAAGGCTATCGAGGCAGCCAAGGAGGACGGCAAGACCCGCAAGTGGAGCGGCAAGATTCCGCCCAACCTCAAGATGCCTCTGCGTGACGGCGACATCGACCGCCCGGATGATGAAAACTATCAGGAGCACTTCTTTCTGAACGCCAGCAGCAAGGACGCACCGCAGGTGGTTGACCGTCATGTGCAGCCTGTCCTCGACCCCATGATGGTCTACTCCGGCTGCTACTGCAATGTCAGCGTCAACTTCTACGCCTTCAACGCCAACGGCAATCGCGGTGTGGCGGCTGGCCTGGGCAACATCCAGTTCGTCAAGGACGGCGACCGTCTGTCCGGCCGTGCCTCTGCGGAGGCAGATTTCGATGCGCTGGAGGATGATGAGGAAGTCCTCAGCGGCGATTCCGGTGAGGAACTGCCCGACTACCTGCGCTAAGTACACAATGACCGGGAGGGAGCTTCGGCTCCCTCTTTTTACATGGAAAGACCGAGGTGATGAACTTTGAAAGAAACACTGATCGATATTGAAACCTACTGCGAGGCGGACATCAAGAAATGCGGTCTGTACCGCTACGTTTCCGACCCCAGCTTTGAGATACTGCTCATTGCATGGGCAACGGATGATGGCGAGGGGTTCGGAGAAACGAAGCTGGCTGACCTTGCATCCGGGGACCCATTCCCACAAGAACTACTGGACGATTTTAAGGACAGCAATGTTACCCTGATCGCTCACAATGCGGCATTCGAGCGTGTGAGCTTTTCCCGATATCTCCAGCAGCACTACCCCGGACAGTATCTGGAACCCTGCACATTCCTGTCGCCGGACAACTGGATCTGCACCATGGTCATGGCGGCATCGCTGACCCTGCCCATGGCACTGAAAGACGTCGGTGAAGTCTTGAGAACCACACAGCAAAAGGACGAAGAAGGTAAACGGCTCATCAAGCTGTTTTCTGCGCCCTGCAAGCCGACCAAGAGCAACGGCGGCCGCACACGCAATCTTCCACACCATCTCCCGGAAGACTGGGCAAAGTTCAAGTACTACTGCATTCAGGACGTTAACACGGAGGTGGACATCTACAAGCGGCTGAAACGCTTTCCAATGCCTGCCCGGGAGTGGCATCACTACCGGGTAAACGAGCGTATCAACGACCGTGGCGTGAAGATTGATACGGAACTTGTCCAGCAGGCTATTGCCTGTGATCTGCTCCTGTCGGATGCCATGAGCGCGAAAGCGTATGAGCTGACGGGGCTGGAGAATCCGAACTCTGTGTCCCAGCTGAAGACTTGGCTGGATGAACGCGGCATCCCGATGAACACGCTGGGCAAGAAGAATGTCACCGAGATGATCGGCGAGCTGGACAAGAACGGCGTAGATGCCGAGGCAATGGATATGCTGAAGCTCCGACTCCAGATGGCGAAAAGCTCCGTCAAGAAATACCAGGCAGCGGAACGCTGTGTCTGCCCGGACGGCAGGGCAAGAGGACTGTTCCAGTTCTACGGCGCAAGCCGCACCGGACGCTACTCCGGCCGGAATATCCAGTTGCAGAATCTGCCGCAGAACCACATCTTCACGCTGGATGAGGCAAGAACGCTCGTGAAGATGGGCTGCTTTGACATGGTGGAGAGCATTTACGGCAACACACCGGATGTCCTTTCCCAGCTCATTCGCACCATGCTTATCCCGAAGGATGGATACGAGTTCATCGTGGCGGATTTTTCTGCCATCGAAGCCCGGGTGCTTGCTTGGGAGGCAGGGGAGCAGTGGGTGCTGGACGCTTTCCAGAACGGCGAGGATCTTTACTGTGCCACAGCCTCCCAGATGTTTCATGTCCCGGTGGTCAAGCATGGCATCAACGGTGACCTGCGCCAGAAAGGGAAAATCGCAACACTGGCCTGTGGCTACGGCGGTTCCTCCGGTGCGCTCATCAGCATGGGTGCCTTGCAGATGGGATTGAAGGAAGAAGAACTTCCGGAGATCATCGACTCATGGCGTGAAGCCAACCCCAAGATCGTGCAGTACTGGTGGAACGTGGAGAAAGCCGCAATGCAGGCTTTCAAGACCGGGGAACGACAGGACATCGGCAGGATCAGCTTTGTGTTTTACTCCGGCACACTCTGGATGGTGCTGCCCTCTGGTCGAAAGCTGGCATACCTCAAGCCCAAACAGCAACCGAATCGCTTCGGACGCATGAGCCTGACCTACGAAGGTGTGGGACAGAACCACAAGTGGGCGCGGCAGGAGACCTACTCCGGCCGGCTGGTGGAGAACGCCACACAGGCGATTGCCCGGGACATTCTGGCTGAAGCCATGGCTCGGATCGAGGATGAGGGCTTGAACATCGTGGCGCACGTCCACGACGAGGTCATCATCGAAGCCCCCAAGGATAAGTACACGGTGGAGGAGATCTGCCAGCTCATGGCAGCTAACCCTGACTGGTGCGATGGTCTACCGCTGGCGGCTGCCGGGTACAAGGGCGACTACTACTTCAAAGACTAAGGGGGGAGCAATATGCCGCACGCCATTGAAATGAAGGACGGCAAGATCCTGACACCGTTTGGCATCCGGGATCTGCTGGAAGCCGTGTCCGACTATGCCGGTGAGGAACTGGCCCGTGAGATCGAGAGCTACATCGACACGAATGTGGAGGACATTGATGACTACGAAAAGGAGTACGACCGCATGGAGCAGGACAATGAACGCCTTGCTGACCATCAGCGGTCTGTCCTCTGTAATATCCGGGATGAGGTGGATGCTTTGGACACACTCCTGCACGACACACGGCTGAACCGTGCCCGGATGCAGGGGGCCGTCCGGATCATCCAGCAGATGATCAATCGAGAACTTTAAGAATGCGGTGCCCTTGGCATAAGGACACTGACGCATAAGCTGGCGTATAAATATGCGCCATAGAAAGGAAAGAACATGAAAACAGGCAGAAATTTGCAGGAAGTCTTGGTCGAGCTGGACCGGCAGAACAAGGCAAAGCAGGATTTTATTGCTCCGGCACCGGGGATGCGCCTCTGGGAAGATGGACATACCTTCGAGCTGAATCATCTGACCACAGACCAGCAGATGACCTTTGGAACCACCGCGCTGTTCCACCGTCAGGTGGCATCGGCACTGGGCATCCCGGCTAAGTACTACGACCTGATGCAGAGCCAGAAGCCGGAGCTGCTGGCAGAGAACGTGAACGCATGGTTTGCGGACAAGCCCAACTCCTACATGGTGCGGTCTATGGACTACGGCTCCGGGCAGGTCGCCCGTGCGCTGCTGTCGGAGCGATACCGCCGAATCGACAATATGGAGATCGCCACATCGGTGTTGCCGCTGTTCGCTGGGAACGACCAGTATGAAGTGGTTTCGTCAGAGGTGACGGAAAATCGGCTATATCTCAAAGTGGTCAACCACCGACTGGAGATGGAAGTCCGAAAGGGAGACATCGTACAGGCTGGCGTGATGATCTCCAATTCTGAGGTTGGTTTGGGGGCTGTGTCCATCCAGCCTCTAATCTACAGACTTGTTTGCACAAACGGCATGACCGTATGTGACATGGGCGAACGTCGCCACCATGTCGGTCGGCAGGCAAAGGCAGTCGAGGACAGCTTTGCGCTGTACTCGGACGAGACGTTGGAGGCAGAGGACAAGGCTTTTCTGCTGAAGCTCCGCGACACTGCGATGGCAGCCATTGATGAGGCTCGTTTCGCACAGGTGGTTGGCCGCCTGCAGGAGTCGATGGAGGTACCCATCACCGGTAAGGTGCAGGATGTGGTCCAGCTCACTTCCCAGAGCTACGGCATCAACGCAGATGAGCAGGAGGGCATCCTCAAGTACCTCATCGCAGGCGGTGACCTGTCGCTCTACGGTTTGTCCAATGCCGTGACCAGGGCCTCCCAGGATGTTGCCTCGTATGACCGGGCCACCACGCTGGAAGGCATCGGCTGGCAGGTCGCCACGATGGAGCCGGCTCAGTGGAAAGAAATCAACCGGTGAGGTGAGCAGCGTGGAAAAAGAGACATTGGCTGTTCGCTGGGTCGAGCACAAAGAAGAAAGTCCGCCCGAAAGGCGGCACAACCGCAGTCATTCAGACCCCACGGCAGATGCCGCCATCGGTCATGTGCTGCTGGAGGAACGCCGAAAGAAGAAAAAGAAGCGTCCACGCACCGGAGTGTGGCGGGCAGAGGAGGAACATCATGAGAGCAATTCGGAAATTGCAGGTCAAGAAGCTGAGAAAGCAGAAAGGCATGAGCCAGTCTCAGCTGGCAAAGGCACTGGGGGTCACTAAGGAGGCTGTCTCCCTGTGGGAACGCGGTCGTGTGCCTACCGATGAGATGCAGCAGCATCTCTGTGACTACTTTGGTGTGAGCTTTGGTGAACTCTGGGGGTTGGAAAAAGGACAGGAGATGCCAGAGCTGGATACAAGCGAGTTCATTCCATCCCAGGACTTCACCTATCTGTGGAGCGCACTGATTGCCGCCTGCTCTATGGTCTGTAAATTGCAGGGCGAGGGTAATCCGTATGAGCTGATGACGAAGTTGATCAAGCAGAGCACAGCAAAGTTGAGCGTAGAAGCAGCACAGCAGGGCGTAGCCATTGCAGAAATCATGGAAGCATTCCACGCCGAGGAAGAAAAGGAGGCTGCCAAGGAACAGGAGGCATCCAATGCGGGAAAGTGAAGTCGAACGTCAGTTCGTAGAAGCTGTGAGGGCCGCCGGAGGGCAGGCCCTTAAATTTACGAGCCAGAGCATGAACGGTGTACCGGATCGGCTGGTCTTGCTGCTGGGCGGCAAGTGTGCCTTTGTGGAGCTGAAAGCCCCCGGCAAGCAGATGCGTCTGTTGCAGCGAAAACGCAGACAGCAGCTTGAAGCACTGGGCTTTCCGGTATTCTGCGTGGACCGGCCAGAGCAGATCCAGCCCGCCCTTGATGCACTCATTCAATGGAAACCCGGTGACCCTATTCCACAGGGCATTGGAGCGAAGATCCCGGAGATTCACAACACGGAAATGCCGCAGGTCACACTGCCAGAAGGCGAGGTGATGCCCAAATGAAGTTCATTCCGCACGATTATCAGAGATACTGCACGGAGTATATCAAGACACACCCCATCGCAGCTCTTTTCCTGGATATGGGCTTGGGCTGAGGCAAAACAGTTATCACCCTGACCGCAATCCAAGAGCTCATGCTGAACACATTTGAGGTCAACAAGGTCCTCATCATCGCACCGCTTCGTGTTGCAAGAGACACCTGGCCGGCTGAGATCGAGAAGTGGGATCACCTGAAAAATCTGGACATTTCAATCGTCGTGGGCGATGTGAAGACACGCATTGCCGCAGTCCACCACCCGGCCATGATTTATGTGGTCAATCGGGAAAACGTCAAGTGGCTGGTGGAGTACTACGAGAAGAATGGAATGCGCTGGGACTTCAGCATGGTGGTCATTGACGAGCTGTCCTCGTTCAAGAACTACCAGTCCCAGCGCTTTAAGTTCCTGCGAAAAGTCCGCCCGTATGTGAAACGGTGGGTCGGGCTGACCGGCACGCCGTCCTCCAATGGTCTTATGGACCTCTGGGCTGAAATCGGAATTTTGGATGGCGGGGAGCGTTTGGGTAAGTTTATCGGACGCTACCGAGAAGCCTACTTCAAGGCAGCATCTATGAATCCGTCAAGTGGTGTGGTGTTTCAGTACAAGCCAAAAGAGGGAGCAGAGGAGCTGATCTACCAGCGCATCTCGGATATCACCATTTCCATGAAGGCTCTGGACTACCTGAATATGCCGGACTGTATCCCTACCCGATATGAGGTGGAGATGAACGCAGATGAGCGCAAGCTCTACGATATGCTCAAGCAAGACCTTCTGATCCCTTTGAAGGACGGGGACATAGACGCTGCCAATGCTGCATCGCTGACTGGAAAATTGTTGCAGATGAGCAATGGCGCGGTCTATGACGAGAACGCTAAGGCGCGAATCCTGCATGACCACAAGCTGGAGGCACTGGAAGACCTCCTTGAAGCCGCCAACGGCCAGTCAGTGCTGGTGGCCTACTGGTTCAAGCACGACCGTGAGCGCATCATCAACCATCTAACGAAGCTCAAGATCCCCGTGCGGGACATCAAGACCAGCACCGACATCAAGGACTGGAATGCTGGCAAGATCCAGGTTGCCCTGATTCACCCGGCATCGGCCGGACACGGTTTGAACATCCAGCAGGGCGGACACATCCTGATCTGGTTCGGCCTGACATGGAGTTTGGAGCTGTACCAGCAGACCAATGCCCGCCTCTGGCGGCAGGGACAAACACAGGTTGTCACCATTCACCACATCATCACCAAGGACACGGTGGATGAGGATGTGATGACTGCCCTTGAACAAAAAGACATGACACAAGAAAAGCTGATTTCTGCCGTCAAAGCACGGCTGGAGGAATGACAATGGAGAAGATTTTGTTTCTGAATGAGAAAGACCGCAATGTCGGTCTGAATCTCAAACACAGCGGCTACCGCTATGAAACCGCCAAGCCGGTAACGGTAGCGAAACCCAAACGCGATGAGGCCGGTTTCACGATTCCTTATGCAATGTTCCGCCCCATCCGGGAACCCGGATTGCTCTGCGAGCTGCTGGGGGACAACCCGGTGCGACGGACTGCCGACCTCAAGATGAACTTTGACTTTCTGATCAAAGACCTCTACGAGAATGAGGTCAGCCGACTCATGTATGTTGTCCGTTTGGAGGAGCTTCGCTGTCGGCTGATTTTCAGCAGCGAGGATCGGGCATGGGAACGCTACAACCGCCTGAGAGAAAAGGGCCAGGAGGCGACCATGCCCAAGGTCACGCCGGATGAGAGCCGCAAAACGCTCCTCAAAGCCATCACTTGGAAGTACGACTGGATTCAGCAGCACAAGAAACAGTGCTTTCGGTTTGCCGAGGCGGTCTATGCGCGGCAGATGAAAGGGGAGACGAGCCAGTCCCGGTTTATCGAGGCGTTCATCCGGTATGCCGCAACCCTGCCGGAACCCAACCGCCGTCTGCTGGATGAGATGTATGAGCTGGCGTGGTATGACATCCAGCTCTATCCTTGCAGTCTTGAGGGCAAGCAGCTCATGAAACCGTGGTACGACACAAAGGAGAGCGACAATGGAGAGTGTTGACTACGCCGAGTGCTATGAAGAACTGGCAAACGCCATCGTTCTGCAGGCATTTAAGGATTATCGGAAGGCACTGTTCAAGCTGGTGCAGGAGCCGGAAGAATGGAAACACCGGTCCAGCAAAAAGAAACTGGAGCGATTCTTCCACTCGAAGTGGTATCGCACCCTGACCAATCTGAATCCTGCGATCCTGATGCAGGAGGCAAAGCGGCAGGCAGATATCAATGTTGAACGCTGGGAGCGCGGCCGTGCAAAGGCGCGGGAGCGCGCCGAGAGAAAAGCTGCTGAACAGAATTTTTCTGTTGCCGCGGCTATGTGATACACAAAATCGGTCAGGAAGGAGGGCTTGACCATGAGCGAAGAAACACAGGTCTGCGGTGAGAAGCAGGACTATATGGGAAAAGCCAGAGAACTGGCCGATTCCTATCCGCAACTGCTGGCAAAGCGGCAGGAGCTGAAGCGGCAGATCGATGAGTCCTTTGCATGGTTCTACACGCGGGAGGAGGTCATCTACAAGCTGTCGCAAGGGGCGCATGAGCAGGGAGAGCGGATCAAAACAAGTGGAACGACCAACCCTGTGGAGCGCACCGTCCTCAATTGCGACAAGGTGCTGGCATCTATGAACCGGGAGATTCAGGAACGCCGGGATGAGGAGCTGATCGAGCCGTACCGTCGTGTCTGCGAGGAAATTGAGCTGTTCGAGATCGGGCTGCGCAGTCTGCGAGGGCGGACACAGCTCGTTGCCCAGCAGCTCTTTGTGCAGCGGAAAGCCATCCCAACGGTAGAGGACAGTTCTGGCAAGGTGCTGGGGCGGAAGACCGTGGAGGCTGAACGGGAGAGGGCACTGGAGAAAATTGCGGTCGTCTTGGAATACAAAGACCGCATGAGGGGAGGGAAACAGAATGGCAAGACCGAGTATTCTGGGAAATCATCCGCCAACTGAAGCAGAGGTGAATCACGCACTTGAGTGCTGCAAGGCGATTCCCCACATTCGAGAGGAACTGCTGGCGATGGAGCAGGAAATGTCTGACATCAAGGAAAGTCTGAATAAAGCCGAGAGCCAGAACGAGCAAGAACTGTATGAATTCATGCTCGAAGAAAAGGAAAAGAAGTGTCAGCAGAAATGGGAGGCGCTGGAGAAGCTGATCCGTGCGATATGGGCAATTCCACATGCCAATGCAAGGGCGGCTGTTGCAGGTTTCTATTTGAAAGGCAAAGCCCTCAAAGAAATCTGTGATTCGCAGGACCATGTACTTGGAGTAAATCGTGCCCGACACTTCAAAAAGTTGGGCTTAGAGTTGCTTGCTTTGGAGCTGCGAAAACTTGAAGAAAAAAAGTTGAAATAGACCGCACATTTCTGGGGTTTATTGACATTTTCAAAGGTTTTCTGACAAAATCATTTCTTTACGGTACGTCCGCAATTTGGTATAATATAAACTGGAAAAGCTGGATAGAGAGCAGTGTGCCGAAGCGGTCAGAAGTGACCATGCTTCGGCTTTTTTGTTTCCATTTTCAATCCTCATTTTGCTTTGCCGTCATACGCTTTGCTTTCATGCGTCTTTTCTCCTTTGACGCTGACACGGCTCTCTGTCCAGCTTTTACTTTTACATCAGCTTTCAATTTATCGGTCAACTGACCACGAAAACGAGGTGAAGATATTTTGGGTCGCAAGAATAAAAACGGTCGTTCCAGACCTCATGTGAATAAATACATCAACCAGAAAGGGCGGCTGCTCCGTAAGCAGTTCATTGCCCGGCCCGCCGTCAAGGTGGCTCCCCAAGAGGCATCGCAGCAGGAGTCTTCCCAGCAGCAAGAGACACCGCAGCAGATGGTGCAGCGGTTCGAAATCTGGTTTGCAGAACTGGGCGACCACTTCGGCAGTTCCGTGCAGAGCGGCAGCCGTCCGGTGCTGGTCATCAGCAACGATGTGGCGAACCGCTTCTCCAGCACCCTGACGGTGATTCCACTGACCACAGTGCAGAAAAAGCTGAATCTGCCCACGCACATTCAGATTGCAGAGGCTGACTGCCGGATGATCAACGACCACGCATATCTGCGCAACTCTGTCGCGCTGGCAGAGCAGGTCACGACCATCGGCAAGAACGCCCTGCTGAACAAGCTGGGCAGCCTGACTTCCACCGCCAAGCAGCGGGAAGTGGAGCAGGCAATCGCAGTGTTCTTCAACATGGGCACCACTGACACAGGCAGTAATACTGACATTACGAAGAAGGAGGCGAGAACGTGGTAGACATCAAGAACATCCCGGCAAAATTGAAGAGCGACTGCCGGTTCTGCGTCTGGAAATTTGAAAAGCGCAGCGGTCAGAAGACCAAGATGCCGTACAACCCGGCCAACGGTGACCGTGCCAGAATCAACGACCTGCGCACCTTTGCTGATTTCAAGACCACCCTCATGTCTTATGCGATGGGCGGTTATGACGGCATCGGCATCGCGGTCGGCAACGGCATCGGCGCATTCGATATCGACCACTGCATCCGAGAGGACGGTACGCTGAATGATACAGCAGCGACCGTCCTTTCTATTTTCCCCACAGCATACGTTGAGAAGTCTCCGTCCGGCAAAGGACTGCGAGGCTTTTTCTGCGTGCCGGAAGATTTTGTCTACGACAAGACGGTCTATTACATCAACAACCGCAGCAAAGGGCTGGAAGTGTACATGCCCGGTGCGACGAACCGCTTCGTCACCGTGACGGGAGATGTTTACCGCACAGGTGAGATCCCCAACGACGAGACCGCGATGACTACCTTGCTGGACTCGCTGATGAAGCGGTCGAAGCAGGTACAGAATACACAGCTTCGCCATCACTCGTATCTGAACGATGACGCAGTCATTGCTCATGCAGAGGAGGCCAGCAACAGCGACAAGTTCAAGCGGCTCTTTGCCGGTGACTGGGAAGACCTCTATGACAGCCAGTCGGATGCAGACATGGCACTTTTGTCTATTCTGGCGTTCTGGTGCGGCTGTGATGAGGAGCAGATGGACCGCATCTTCCGCACCTCCGGCCTGATGCGTGACAAGTGGGATCGTCAGCAGGCTGGTACGACCTACGGCGCAATTTCTATCCGAAACACCGTCAACACCTGTGCTGCGGTGTATGTTCCTGTCAACGCACAGGACATCGTGGACGAGGAGTTCACCAACCTTGAACCGGATTCCAAATCTCCGGAGTTTCAGCCAGACATCACCAAGCTCACCCTGTCACTGGATGAGATGGCTCCGCACACGAATCCCAGATACGGCAGAGATGAGATCGGCATGGGTAATATGTTTGCTGATTTCTTCAAGCCCATCGCACGGTACAACAGTGAGCGCGGCATCTGGTATGTATATGACGGGAAGGTCTGGCAGCCAGACACGGAGAACCTCAAGGTGGCAGAGCTGGCAAAGCTGCTGGCAGACAAGCTGTATGTGTTTGCCCTGACGATTACCGAAGAGGATGCCCGAAAGCGGTTCATCGACCGTGTGCGGAAGCTCCAGCTCCGAAAGCACCGGGAAACCATGCTGAAGGATGCAAAGTCCGTGTTTCCGCTGTCCATGAAGCACTATGACAGGGATATCTACCTGTTCAACTGCCAGAACGGAACGCTGGATCTGCGGACGATGGAATTCCGTGAACACCGCCCAGAGGACTATCTCACAAAGGTGTCCCCGGTGGTATATGACCCGGACGCAGACTGCCCGCGCTGGCGAACCTTCATCTCGGAGATCATGCAAGGAGATAAGGCGAGAGCCGACTACTTGCAGAAAGCCATCGGCTATGCGCTGACTGGCGACACCAAGATGGAATGTCTGTTCATCCTCTACGGTCCGACTTCACGAAACGGCAAGGGCACCACGATGGAGAGCATCCTGCGTATCATGGGCGAGTATGGCAAGAATGCCGACCCGACAATGCTGCAAGCGAAGTTCAATGCCCAGAGTGGCGGACCGTCTGAGGAAATCGCTCGTCTTGCTGGCTCCCGGTTCGTCAACATCTCGGAGCCGGAGAAGAAGATCACGTTGGATGCAGCCCTGACCAAACGCCTGACCGGCAACGACACCATCACGGCGCGGTATCTGCATGAGAACAGCTTCGAGTTCCGTCCGAACTTCAAAATCTTCATCAACACAAACCATCGTCCGAACATCACGGATTTGACTTTGTTCGAGTCCGGCCGAATCAAGATCATTCCCTTTGACCGCCACTTTGAAGAAAAAGAGCAGGATAAGGGATTGAAGGGCTTCTTTGCAGAACCGGAAAATATGTCCGGCATCCTGAACTGGATGCTCGAAGGCTATAAGATGTTCCGCAGTCAGGGGTTGGAGATGCCAGACTCTGTCGTACAGGCCACAATGGATTACCAGATGTTTTCGGATAAGATGGGGCAGTTCTTCAGTGAATGCCTCCAACCGAAGGCGAATAGCGAACTGCGCCGTGCTGCTATTTATACACGCTACAAGGAATGGTGTGCTGAAAACGGGTACAGGGCAGACTCTGCCAAGGTGCTGAATGCCGAGATCGACAAGAGGTACACTGTCCAGAAAAAGCGTCCTGCGGATGGCGTCGGAGGTCCGACACAAGTGGTTAGGGGTGTGGAGTTCACAATGACAGAAGGCATTAAAGAGGACTTTAACATCGTGCCCTGATACTGTCTTAGAACGGTTCCATTGGCTCGTACCGGCTACATCGGCTACAGACTGGCTACAAGAAAATGCCGATTCCAAGACGTTTTTTTGGCTTGTAGCTGATGTAGACGGTGAAAACCCTATTTTCTTATTATTCTTTTCTTTTATATGCAATTTACTTTTTACTAGCTACATCAGCTACAAAAAGGAAAAAGAGAAGATAAGAAGATTGAAAACCATCGTAATAACAATTTTTTTTTGGAATTGGACACCTCATATTGTGAGAGTTCGACCATCTACAAACCATCTACAAAAAAGATGGAAATCACACGATACTTAGCAGGCGGCTTTTGTGGGAGCCTACGTTTGTGGGCAACGGCAAGGGCGGCCTGCTTTGTGATACATGAAAACGAGAGGAGAAACAAAATGAAAAACGGAAACCGAGACCTTTTTGGCTCTGACACGGCGGGCTATGATGACCTGCGAATCAAGCAGATGATGCCTCTGCCGGAGAATATGATCGTCATGGCTCTGGATGTGGATGACGATGACAACATCGTGATGCGTGAAGCCGATGAGACCACACGAGTCTACTGTCTGGTTTTGGTAGACGATGGCAAGGGCAATCAGTTCATCTACCCCTATGACCTGTCCACAAGCGGCGGCATCGATGTCCGCGCCAATGTGGTGCCAGTGCGTAACTGCCCGAAGTGCGGCAAGAGGATGCATCCAGTTCTGCCCAGCGACATCAATGATGTGAGTTATTCCTGTGAATGCGGTCATAACGAACCCGGCTGGCCTGAGCTGGAATACGAGGAGGACGAAGACCATGAGTAAGATCATCACCTGTGAGCAGGTCAGCAACGGCCACCCCGATAAGATCTGCGACCAGATTGCAGACGCCATTGTGACCGACATTCTTCAGCATGACAAGAACGCTCGTGTAGCGATCGAGTGCCTGCTGAAACGCAGCCAGCTCTTTATCGCCGGCGAGGTCACCACCGACTACCAGCCCAACTACCAGCAGCTTGTCCACGAGGTCATCACCCGCATCGGTGCTGACAAGATGGGCTTTGATTTCAGTGATCTGCTCCGCATCGGCATTCTGGTCGATAAGCAGTCGCCGGATATTGCACTGGGCGTGGACAAGGGCGGAGCCGGTGACCAGGGCATCATGTACGGCTACGCTACCAACGAGACCGCCGAACAGATGCCGATCCCCTACATGGTCGCCACCAAGTTCCTGCAACTGCTGAAGAACCATCCGAGCAAGATGTTCCGGGCAGATGCCAAGGCACAAGTCAGCTACGACTACGATACTGGTCGGATCACCACCTTCCTCTGCTCCGTGCAGCACAGCCCGGACGTGGAGGTCAGCGACTTCCGCCACATCATCGAATCCATGATGGTGCTGGCCGCCTGTGAGTACGGGCTGGATGGAAACTTCGAGAAGCTCGTCAATCCCACCGGCCGCTTTGTCATGGGCGGCAGCTACGCCGACTGTGGTGTCACCGGCCGTAAGCTGGCGTGCGATACCTACGGCGGTATCGGTCGAATGGGCGGCGGTGCCCTGAGCGGCAAAGACCCCACCAAGGTGGACAGGTCCGCAGCGTATATGGCACGGAAGATCGCCAAGGACATCGTGCAGGCCGGCTACGCTGACAAGTGCGAAGTCCAGCTGGCGTATGCCATCGGTGTGGTACAGCCGGTGGGCGTGGCGGTGGAGTGCTTCGGCACGGAACACCAGCCGCTGGACTTCATCCAGGCTTACGTCAAGGACAGCTACGACCTGACCCCGCAGGGTATCATCCAGCGGCTGGGTCTGTTGGACGTGGACTACAACAAGGTCAGTGCCTACGGTCACTTCGGCAAGCCCGGTCTGCCGTGGGAGGAATGACCCGTGCCCCGCAGACCCAAGGTGCCGTGCCGACACCCCGGTTGCCCGGAGCTCGTTGAGCCGGGCAGCCTTTACTGTGCAAAGCACCTGCCGCTGCACCCGGAAGTCACACGCCCAGCGGGTAAGCGTGGCTACACAAGACAGTGGCAAAAACTAAGCAGGCAGTACCTCCAAGCCCATCCGCTCTGCGCCGAGTGCATGAGGCAGGGGAGATACACGAAAGCCACCGTGGTAGACCACATCACACCGCACCGTGGTGATCCCAGACTTTTCTGGGACGAAACCAACTGGCAGCCGATGTGCAAACCGTGCCATGACCGCAAGACTCTGACCAAAGACATCCACCCGGTGTACCACTACTGACCCCCACCGGGGCCGGGGTCACTTCTCTGTGGTGAAGTCACCCGGAGACCGGTGGCCCCTTTCGTGTGAAAAAACGCAAAATTCATAGGCCGGGGGTCCCGGAATTAACGGCGCAAAATGAACAAGGTGAAGATGAGGGCATCGGGGTGAACGCTCCGGTGCCTTTTGTTTTCCCCCGAAACGAACCAAAGCGTGTGAAAATCCTTGCACCATGGGATTTTTCGCACGTTTTAGCTTGTTCCGGGACAAGGAGAAGCAAGCAGCAGCCGGACGCCGCAAAAACAAACTAACCCGGCGGGGCAGGGCCGGTTGTCGCTTCACTTCTTTTCGTATGCTTTTTGAGATTTTCCACTGGAACCGACATGGAAACGGCGAAAAATGAGGACGGGGTGAGGATGGATGGAAGATTACACAACCGAGATGATCAAGGACATGGCGTTTTCCTTCTGCCCGCAGTGTGGTGCTGCCATCGTTCCGAACCATCGGGGACGACCGAGAAAGTTCTGCTCTCCGGAATGCCGATCCAAGTGGAACAACACCCACCCAAGACCGCAGAACTGGAAGACCGTGCGGTCAAAGGTCTGCCCGATGTGCGGCAGAGAGTTTTCCTACCGCCACCAGTACGGTCTTTCAAGAAAGTATTGCAGTCGAGCCTGTGCCAATAAGGGCAGGGCGAAGGGAGAGAGCAGCATTGGGAAATAAAGTGATTGGCGTATTTGCAGTCTGCAACACCGCAGGCATCTGTGTACATGAGATTGACCATGCAGAGGACAGAGTCCTTGCTTCCATGAATGGGATAGACCCGGAATGGTATCCGATTACGGAAAAACCGCAGTCGGGGATGGGTGGGGACAGCGATGAATTGGAGTCGGGCTTTGAGTTCGGCTCCTTTTTTGTACCGTTCTCTGAGGTCATGCGTGTGTGAATCTAAACTGGGAGGAGCTACATGAAAGCAACTGCTGAACTGAAAATGCTGCCGGTGTCCGTACTCAAGCCGGCTGCATACAATCCCCGGAAAAAGCTGAAGCCGGGGGACAAGGAGTACGAGAAGATCAAGAACTCCATTGAGGAGTTCGGTTTTGCTGATCCGCTGGTGGTCAATGCCGATATGACGATCATCGGCGGTCATCAACGCCTGACCGTTGCGATGGCACTGGGCTATACCGAAGTGCCTTGTGCGGTGGTGGACATCGACAAGACCCGAGAGAAAGCCCTGAACATCGCACTCAACAAGATCACCGGTGCGTGGGATGATTCCCTGCTGGCTGACCTGTTGAAGGATATCGAAAACTCCAACTTCGACCTGGGCAAGACGGGCTTTGAGCCGCCTGAGATCGAGACGCTGTTCAACAAGGTCCACGACAAGGACATCAAGGAAGATGACTTCGATCTGGAATCTGAGCTGAAGCAGCCGACCTTCTCGCAGGCAGGTGACCTTTGGGTGCTGGGCCGGCACCGTGTTCTGTGCGGTGACTCCACGAAAGCTGAGTGCTACGATACCCTGATGGACGGCGTGAAGGCCAACCTTGTGCTTTCCGATCCCCCGTACAATGTAGATGTGGAAGAAACGGCCGGTAAGATCATGAACGACAACATGGGCGACTCGGAATTCTACGAGTTTCTGCTGGCAGCGTTCAAGCAGATGCACGGTCATCTGGCAGATGACGGTTCCATCTACATCTTCCACGCTGACACGGAAGGTCTGAATTTCCGCAAGGCGTTCAAGGATGCGGGGTTCTATCTGTCCGGGTGCTGTATCTGGAAAAAGAATGCTCTGGTGCTGGGCCGTAGCCCCTATCAGTGGCAGCATGAACCCTGCCTCTATGGGTGGAAGCTGAAGGGTAAGCATCAGTGGTACTCCGACCGTAAGCAGACCACCATCTGGGAGTACGACCGTCCCAAAGCCAACAAGGATCACCCGACCATGAAGCCCATTGGCCTGATGAGCTATCCCATCCGCAACTCCACCATGACCAACGGCATCGTCCTTGACCCGTTCCTCGGCAGCGGCTCGACACTGATTGCTTGTGAGGAAACTGACCGGGTGTGCCGGGGTATTGAGCTGGACCCCAAGTTCGTGGATGTCATCGTAAAGCGGTACATCGAACACAGCGAGGGTCGCTACGAGGATGTGTATGTCTTGCGGGATGGTCAGAAGCTGAAGTTTGATGAGGTGGCTTCTTTCGAGCCGGAACAGGAGGACGCAGATGGCCGAACCTAAATGCGTCCTCATCCACGATAACTTCCAGAACTTCAAGTCTTACAACATCCCCAAGGCTCAGCTGGTGATCGCTGACATTCCGTATAACATCGGGTCAGATTTCTATGCCAGCCGGCCGGACTGGTATGTGGACGGTGACAACAAGAACGGCGAGAGCAGCAAGGCTCGGAAGGCGGCGTTCAACACGGACTTCACATTCAACATCGCTGAGTACTTCCACTTCTGCAATCGGCTGCTGAAGAAGGAGCCGATGAAAGGGGAAAAGGGAGCACCGTGCATGATCGTGTTCTGTGCGTTCCAGCAGATCCCGCAGGTCATCACCGAAGCGGAGAAGTACGGATTCAAGAACTACATCCCGCTGACGTTCTGCAAGAACTACAGTCCGCAGGTCTTGAAAGCCAACATGAAGATCGTGGGTGCTACAGAGTATGCGCTGGTGCTGTACCGGGGCAAGCTCCCGAAGTTCAACAACGCCAGTGAGGACGGCAAGACCCACATGATCTTCAATTGGTTTGACTGGAAACGGGATGGCAAGGACTATCCGAAGATCCATCCGTCTCAGAAACCGGTGTCCGTGCTGAAACGCCTGATCGAGATCTTTACAGATCCCGGAGATGTGGTCATCGACCCTTACGCCGGCAGCGGTGCAACGCTCCGGGCTGCCAGAGAACTGGGACGCGACAGCTACGGATTTGAAGTGTCCAAGGATTTCTACCTGAAAGCCAAAGAGCAGATGCTCGGAGAGGAGGCTGTATGAGTACTGAATCGAATATTCATTTAACCCTCGGCAGCCTCTTTGATGGCTCCGGGGGTTTTCCTTTGGGCGGTTTACTGACAGGCTGCATCACGCCGCTGTGGAGCAGCGAAGTGGAGCCCTTCGCCATCCGGGTTACGACCAAGCGCTTGCCGGAGGTAAAACACTACGGGGATGTGTCCGCCATCAACGGCGCAGACTTGCCGCCGGTGGATATCATCACCTTTGGCAGTCCTTGCCAGGATATGTCCATCGCCGGGAAGCGAGACGGTCTGGATGGTTCACGGTCCAGCCTATTCTATGAAGCAATTCGCATCGTGAAGGAAATGAGGTGTAAGACCAATGGAGCAAAACCAAGATTTATCGTATGGGAGAATGTGCCGGGGGCCTTCTCCTCAAACAAAGGGCAGGACTTCAAAGCAGTCCTCGAAGCCGTCATCGGTGTTAAGGAACCGTCCGCCGAGGTGCCTGCGCCTGACAAAAAAGGCTGGCCCGATGCAGATTATTATCTGGGAGACGGATGGAGCGTCGCGTATCGAGTTTTTGACGCGCAGTGGTGGGGCGTACCCCAAAGGAGAAAACGCATCTACCTTGTCGCAGATTTTGCAGACCACGGTGCCCCAAAAATACTATTTGAGTCCGAAGGCGTGTCTGGGTATTCTGCGGAGGGCTTCCGTGCGTGGCAAAGAGCTGCCTCCGGTGCTGAAGGCGGCACTGGAACGGCAGGCTGCTGCGGAAGAATCTGCCTGAACGATCAGGGCGGGGAGAGGATGGATGTGACCAAGGAGGTGACCGGAACACTCCGGGCGCAAGAGCATGGGCATCAGCCGTGCGTCCTTGAAGCGGCCGGTTTCTGCACAGAACATTCCGCCAACGCCAGAAGTATCGGGTACGAAGAGGAACGGTCGCCAACTCTCCGGGCCGGAGTCGTGCCTGCCGCCATCGCATTGGAAAACCACCCGACTGACAGTCGAGTGAAATTTTCCAAGGATGGCAAGGTGCAGACCCTCACCAGCCGATGCGGTACAGGCGGCTGCAATGTTCCGCTGGTCTTGGATGGCGTGGAAAACAGCGGGGAAGAGGTGGAAAACTCACCTGCAGTCACACTGAAAATTCGTTCTGGATGCGAGGGTGGCGGCAAAGGTGCTATCTGGCAGGAAGAAAAATCTGCTACCCTCGGCTGCAACAATGACCAGACGGTGTTCGTGCCTAAGTGCTACGGTGTCTGCTCGAAAGCCAGCCATTCCATGATGTCGGATAACCCCTACAGTGGCTTCTATGAAGCGGAGACTTCCCGGACGCTGGATCGCAGCGGCGGTGCCCCAACCTGTAACCAGGGTGGGCTGTGTATCTGCGAACCTGTTGTCTGCGTGGATCAGGGCGGCGGAAAGTCGAACTGCACGGTGGACGAGCAGGTGGCTCCGCCTCTGGCCTGCACCCATGGCGGTGCTCCGGCAGTAGCCTTTACCCAGAACCAGCGGGATGAAGTCCGGGATCTGGGTGATACGGCGGGTTCGCTGTCTGCACAGCCGGGAATGAAACAGCAGACCTTTGTGGCGCAGCCGGATGACGTGACGGCATTCCATGTGAATCAGCGCAATGAGCTGATCGACCTGCATGGAAAGTCCGGTGCACTCATGGCGACCCGAAGCGACCAGATGCAGACCTTCGTGCTGCAGGGCAACATGATCGGTCGCAAAGACGAGAATGGTCCGCAAGGCAACGGCATCAACGAAGATGTCTGCTTTACGCTGGATGCCACTGACCGTCACGCAGTCTGCGCACCGGAAGATGTCTACGCCATGACCACCGGCTCCTTCATGAGGGTCGAGGAGAATGTATCTCCCACCCTTATGGCCCGGGACTTTAAGGACCCTACCACCATAGCACCGGTGCCGCACCTGAACGATGGCGTGTCGGGAACGGTGGCGACCGGGGCGCACCCCAGCGGCTTCAACGGGCAGGATGCTTTCAATGACCGGCTGGTCATCGACAACCCGGACGCACAGCCGAGCCCAGTGTCCTATACGGTTCGCCGTCTGACCCCGACCGAGTGCGCACGGCTGCAGGGTTTCCCGGACTGGTGGTGCCGTGATCTCGAAACTGAGAATCCCACGGAAGAAGAAATCTCTTTCTGGCGGGATGTGTTTGAGACGCACCGCAGACTGGTGACCCACGCCAAGAAACCGAAGACGGAGAAGCAGATCCGCAAGTGGCTGGCTGATCCGTATTCGGATGCGGCAGAGTATAAGCTCTGGGGCAATGGTGTCGCACTGCCGTGTGTCTTTTTTGTACTGTCCGGCATCGTCTGGGTGGCCGGATCGCCTGAGAATGGAAGTGAATCGGAGTGAGTATCACCCTGACTGCTTTTCTTGAGCAGCTCGAAACCATCTGTGCCACGAAACCGGACTATCGCATCGGCGGCAGCGGTACGGATGGTACCTGTGACTGCGTTGGTCTCATCATCGGTGCGGTCCGCAGGGCTGGTGGAGGCTGGAATGGCATCCACGGCAGTAACTACGCAGCCCGGAAACAGATGACGGACTTTGCAGAGATCAAATCTGCTGATCTGTTTGTGGGTGAGATCGTCTACAAAGCCCGAAAACCGGGAGACAGCAGCTACAATCTGCCGGATCGCTACAAGGCGGATGGCGGTGATCTGCTGGACTACTATCATGTAGGCGTCGTCACCAAGGTGCGTCCGCTGGAGATCACCCACTGTTCCACTACGGTGAACGGTAACAGCATCCACCGGGATGCAACGCTCGGTAAGTGGAAATACGGTGGCCGGCTGAAGGGCATCGACTATGGAACGACTCAGGAGGAAACAGACATGAGCGAAGTCAAGATGCAGGAGACCCGAAACAAGGCGACCGTCACGGGCGGGCGATTGAGTCTGCGTCAAGCTCCGTCCAAGACCGCAGACCGGCTGGCATGGATTCCCAATGGTACCCGGCTGGATGTGACCGGGCAGGGAGACGGCTGGTGTGCTGTAACCTACGACACCATTCCCGGATATGTCATGGAACGCTACCTGATCCTTGACGGAGAAACCGAGGAAAAGCCCAAGACGGATGCCGAGAGACTCGAAGCACTGGAAAACCAGGCGGCAGAGTTTGAGCGTCGCATCGCTGTGCTGGAGGGCGGAGCTGGCTGAATCCTATAAAACGGCCCACCGTATTGCGAGGTTAGAATGACCCCGTGATACCGTGGGCGTACATATCGGATGATCCTGCACAAGCGTGCTCGGCACGATTTGTGTAATGGGTCGAATATGAGAAATGTCGCTAAATGGCCTTGCTATTTCATCGATTCAGAGTGATATATGTGCTACCGAAAACAAAGAAAGGGGCACAAAGCCATGAAAAAGTACGCACTGAATATTGATGACCGCAAGGTTCTGGTAAGCCGCCTGATGGAGTTGACTGGGCTTCACTCCCAGTACACCTTTATGCCGCGGTGTGCTTACATCGTCGGCAAGTTCACCGTTGAGAAGGAGGGGACGCTTGTGATTGAAGAGAACGCAGAACAGGAAATCATCCAGACTCTGCTGGACGAGGGCATCATCCGGGATGAGGATGCACCGCAGACCGAAGCCACCAATGTGGATCAGCCGGAGCAGGATGTAGTAACCACTGTCCTGACCGGAGAAACCGAAGTGGAAGACCAGCCCGATGAGGAGCCGGAGTCAACTGCCGAGGAATCTGCGGAAGTTCAGGAACCGGTGATCGAGGATGAGCCGATGGATACTGTGAATGACACCAATGCGGATGAGGCACCTGTTCCGACCGAACAGCCAACTTTGCAGGATGTGGACGAACTGACCATCAGCCTGCCGATGGCGGGACACACCGCCCAGAGCATCCGCAACTTCCTGAACCTGATGTACAGCCGCGGCCCTCTGCTGAACAAAGCGATGAGCACGAACTTCACGGTGTCGCAGGGACTTTTGGACGCACTGGAACAGGCAACCACCCGCACGGTGGATGAGATGCTGGATGAGTTGGAAGAGTACCGACTGGGTGCCGGAAACACCGGCATGACTGGAATCTCTATCACGGCAGAAAAAATCAGCCTGACCTTTGCCGGTCCGCTGACGCAGGAGAAGGTCAGTGCCTACACAGAACTTTGTTCCGCTATGAACCGGATGGCAGTCACCCAAAAGAGGATTCAGGCAAAGACCGTCAACGACGCCAATGAGAAGTACGCACTTCGCATCTGGCTGATCCGACTGGGTCTGAACGGAGATGAACACAAGACCATCCGCAGGCTCCTGATGCAGAACCTTACCGGTCATGCGGCATTCCGCACCGAGGAAGATGCCGAAAAGTTCCGGGTCAAGGAAAAGGCAAAACGGGATGCCCTGAAATCCGCAAAACAGGCGGCACAGGGCGGCGCTTCTGCCGCCGAGGAAACGGCCGAAGCGGCAGCGGAAGCCCCCACACAGCCCGACTGTGGGGCTGACGGCGCACCCCAGGCGCAGGAGGCGGGAGCGTAAGCTCCTGACCCCTTATGGGGCCGCTGGATAAGAGAGAGCTTCTTCCATTGTGCCGATATTAACTCTGAAAATGTACAGTATCAAGTGTGTTTTTCACCATAATGTACACGATCTTTGCTCTGAATGATTGGTGATTATTTGACCCTTTATGGCCTTGCTATCATCTCCACATGACGGTAATATGCACATACCGCAAGGGGAACAGAACAAGACAAAAGGAGATAAACACCATGAACGATAAGACCAGAGAGCAGATCGAAGCCATGAAGATGCAGACCATCGGGGTCGAGGTTGAGATGAACAACATCACCCGCGAGAAGGCCGCTAGAAAGGTTGCCGAGTTCTTCGGGACGACCGCATGGTACGCAGCCGGTGAGTACGGGTACATGAGCTGGGCTTGCAAGGACCAGCAGGGCAGGGTTTGGAAATTCCAGCGAGACATCAGCATCCACGGACCGGAAGCTGAAAAGTGCGAGATGGTGACCCCCATCCTTACCTACGAGGACATCGAGACCTTGCAGGCGATCATCCGACTGCTCCGCAAGGCTGGCGCAAAGTCCAGCCCCAGCCGGGGATGCGGTGTTCACATCCACATCGGCAAGGGCAACCACACCCCCAAGACCCTGCGGAATCTGGTCAACATCATGGCCGCCCACGAAGAACAAATCGGCAGAGCGATTCGCATCGATGCAGGCAGAACCGGACAGTACTGCCGAGTGGTCGACCCCCGATTTCTTGACCAGCTGAACAAGAGAAAGCCGACGACCATGACCGAGCTTGCCGACATCTGGTACGCCGGCAACCACGCAAACTACGGCAGAACGGCACACTACAATGAAAGCCGATACCATATGCTGAACCTCCACGCCACCTTTACCAAGGGCACGATTGAATTCCGGCTTTTCCAGTTTGCCGACCCCAGCGACGGCAAGCAGAACGGACTTCACGCCTGTGAGCTGAAAGCCTACATCCAGCTTTGCCTCGCAATGAGCCAGCTTGCTAAGATGGTGAAGACCGCAAGCCCCAAGCCCCAGCAGACCGACAACGAGAAATACGCAATGCGGTGCTGGATGCTTCGGCTGGGCTTCATCGGGGACGAGTTCAAAACAGCACGGGAGATCCTTCTGCGGAATATGGAGGGCAACGCAAGCTGGCGCAACGCATAAGCGCCGACTTGCACGGGCACCTATCGGGCGGGTAACCGCCCTTTAGGCGGTAGAAGGAGGGCAATACGCCATGAAAAATGAAACCAGAGAAACCGCACCCGGCAGAACGTTCCGGGTGGTCATCACCGAGACCCTCAAACGGGTGGTCGAGGTCAACGAATCCGAGATCAAGGAACCCACGATGGATGAGGCCGTCCAGGCGGTCAGCGACTGGTGGCACAACGGACAGATCGTTCTGGAAGCTGAGGACTTTGACGGCGTGGACTTTTCCGCAGCGGAAGGCGGTGAGGTCGGTGATTGATCACTTCCGGTTCGACAAGGGCGGGATCAGCAGAAAGCCGTCCCGGTACTATCTTGCCTACGGCAGCAACCTTGACATGGAGCGGATGGGGCACAGATGTCCCTATGCGGTGCCGGTCGGTGTTACCGAGATCTACGGATACCGACTCCTGTTCAAGAAAAGCAAGACTGGGTGCTACGCCACCATCGAGCAGGATGCCAATGAAAGCGTCCCAGCTGTGGTTTGGTTACTTTCGGAGTTTGATGAGCTGCTGCTGGACCGGTACGAGGGCTGCCCGCGGTACTATTACAAGAAGCAGTTCCAGCTTCCAGTCTGGAATCTGGATGGGCATCGGATGAAGAAGCTGAAAACCTGCATGGCATACATCCTGCACGAAGAACGGCAGCTCGGCTGCCCCAGCCATGAGTACTTCGACTTATTGGAAGACGGGTATACGGAGTGGGGATTCCCGACAGATACATTGCACAGTGGGCTGTCTTCCAGCATCGGAAAGGCGGCAGCGGTGGAGTTCCTCAAAGAAATCGACTGAGTACAATTTTGCCGATCCTGTGAGGAAATCATTGTGCAGGATATGATGCACATTGGCCTTGCTATTCGGGCAAAACAGAGGCATATATAGCATACCGCCAGACAACAGCGGAAACGAAAGGAGCAAGCGACTATGAACGAAAAGAAGTATTACATCGCATACGGCAGCAACTTGTCGGTGGAGCAGATGGCACAGCGATGCCCGGATGCCCGCATTGTGGGCCAGGCTGTTCTGGAAGACTGGGAGCTGGCCTTCCACGGCTGCGCGACCATCCTGCCGAACATGGGAAAGAACACACCGGTTCTGGTGTGGGAGATCTCCGCTGGCGATGAGAAGAACCTCGACATTTATGAGGGCTTCCCACACTACTACCGCAAGGAAAATATGACGGTCGAGGTGGTGAGCAAGGATGCGGAGCCCATGACCGTCACCGCCATGGTCTACATCATGGAACACGACTATGGGCAGAAAATGCCGAGTCTGTACTACTATCGAGTCCTTCACGATGGCTATAAGGCATTTCATTTCCCGATGCACATCTTGGAGGGCGCACTGAAGAAGTGTACCAACAACAAGAAACTCGCGGAGAAGATGATCAAGGAGGTGCAGGGATGAGATTTCCGGATAGAAAGACCGTAGAAACTCTGCGGACACAGTTCCCGGTCGGCTGCCGTGTGGTGCTGGACCGAATGGAAGATGCCCAGGCACCGGCCTTGGGCACGCAGGGAATCTGCCGTGGTGTGGACGATGTCGGCAATGTGATGGTCTCCTGGGATACAGGCGGCAGCCTGAACGTTGCCTACGGCGCGGACAGTTGCCACCGTGTGGCGTCCGAGGCCGAAGTAAAGGAATCGCTCGACCACCTCGGTAAGACGCGACAGACGGGCCCACGTTGCCCACGGTGCGGCGCTGAGCCGGACAGCTACGACCACCAGCAGCAAGCCCTCAGCCGCTACGCAGAGATCATGGTGTGCAACACTTGCGGTACGGTCGAAGCGAAGGAAGACTTTCTTGGGAAAGCAACACCGCTGACCGACTGGGCGATCGTGAAAGCGGGGTGGGTCGAATGAAGGTGCTTTTGGTCGAACCGATGGAGCATCCGAAGGAGATCGATATCCAGCCCACGCTGGAAGAGTACTATAAGGTGCTGGACTGCGACTGCATCACGGCAACCTACCCGTGGCCGGAACCGGTCGCCCTGGTCACGGATGACAACGGACTGTTTACGGACAAGCTGTTCAGCCGGTATATCCGGGAACTGAGACAGCCGATCCGAGGCGGCTTCTTCCTCTGCGGGTTGGGCAAGGAAGACTTCACGGACTTGCCGCCGGAACTCATGGACAGGTTCAGGAAACGGTTCTGGAATCCGGAGCTCTTCGTTCGCACCGCATCGGGACTCGCAGCCATCCAAACCAGCGACGGCACACAGCCCGAATAAAGAAAACGGCCCCTTCTGCCAAGGCAGGAGGGGTTGGCTTGTGGGCTGGTGGGGGCCTCGGATTGTCGAGAACCCATTCCCAGTTTACTGTATATTAGCTCTGGTTTGCAAATATAGCAAGCCGGGAAAGAGCAGGATCTTCCACGATCTTTGGGCGGCAGAACTGTGTATATGGTCAACGGAAAACGGGGACAACGAGGAACAGCCCCAGCCTTGCTGGGGGTTCCTTGGCGGATTCCCTTAAAGGAAATCCCGCATGCTCATGCCGACTTCGTAGAGCTGCTGCTCAAGGCTCATGTAATGCCATTCTTCTTCCTCGTCCTCTTCCTCCTCCAATTCTTCGGGGAAGGGGTCGTGTTTCCAACCGCCCTTGCAGTATTCTTCTTCCCGGATGTCGTTGTGGTCGAAAATGTCCAGCTCGTATTCTTCTTCAAGCTCTGCAATGCGGTCCTCGATGATGCTTTCGATCTCGCTGATGGTCTTTTTCATGGTGGTTGCCTCCGTTTTCCGTGTGCGTTTTCCTTTCGGTGTCTGTATATTCGCTCTAAAACACATATTTATCAAGGCCATTTATCGACATAGATCCACCAAAGATATGGGCTGATGATCGTCGTTAATATGACGTTTTATGGCCTTGCTATTATGCCGAAACGACGGTAATATGCACATACCGAAACGGAAAGGAAGGAAAAAACATGGAACGCTACACCTACGAGATTACCTTCACCCGGCTGGACGGCCAGCCCGACGAGACCCAGCAGTACACCGATGAGGGGTTTGCCAGAGAATGCTTCCGGCTTTTCGATGAGCCGGACAGCACCGAGATGTACAGCCGCATCCGCTTGACCCGCCACGACTGGGAGACCGGCACGGACGAGGTTCTGGAGACCTTGGATTTTTGAGAAAGGGGAGAACGAACATGAAAATGGAACTGGACAAGAAGCTGGACACGATCCGGCTCAATGTATTGGCCGCCAATTTTGGCGACCTTGCCACTCGCCGTCAGATGATTCAGGAGTTCGGGGATTACCCGGATGCCCTGTGGGGTGTCAATGAAAATGGGGAGAAGGTGATGCTCAGCATCCGGAAGAACGGCATCACCGAGCGAGTGTTCCAGTCGAACCGGTGGGTTCGGGTCAACGAATACGACGCCGACGGCTGTGAGGCTGGCGAGACCTACGAAGGGCGCTGGGCAGAGTGCCAGAAGCCCACGGTGCCAGATACGGATGAGGAACTGGAGCTTTCGGATGCCCAGAGTGCCCGCAATGATGAGATCTACAACGCTGCGTTTGAATTCTGCAAGGTCATGGCGGAGGATGACGACCTCCAATGGAACATGGAGATCCTCGGAGAACTTGCAGACCTTGCCGCCGAGCTCCTGACCCGGCACGGCAGCCGTGTGCGCTACCCTGCGGTGGTCACCGAACCGGACGGAAGGCAGTATATCGAGGAATACCACGACGGCGCAAAGTGAAACATTTTCCGGAGTGCTGGGCTAGATGATCGTGTACATTAGCCGCTTGCTATCACCCCTGAGTGACGGTAATATACAGTCACAAAAACGAAGGGAGATAACACCATGACCTACACGAATATCCGACTTTTCACTGCCAACGGCATTCCGGAGGCACTCAGCAACCTTTGGTACGGTACCGACTGCTCGGTGGTCGAGATCCAGGATGCCATTGAAGATGCCGAGAACGCAGCAGACCTTCTGCGGCGCATCCAGAGGATGAAACTTTTGAGGAAGGTTGCTCTCGACCGGGAAACCGAGCAGAGGGTGCGGTTCAAGACCACGGATTGCTGGGAAAATACAAGCTACCTCGAAATCCGCAAGTAAACCGGACGGATAGGGGCAAGGGGCTGGAAAACCGGCCTTTTGCTCGTGTCCGTCCAATGTCATATCGCCCGAATGTACACAAATCCATGGGCGAATGATCGTGTATCATAGCCGCTTGATAGTGTGCGAAAGTGACGGTAATATGTGCATACCGAAAGGGAAAACCCCACGAAAAACACAAAAAACACGCTGGAGGATACGACAATGACGAAGAATGAAAACCGCATCAATAAGCTTTTCGAGGAACTGGTTCCCACGAGCGGCAAGGCGGATAGCCTCGCCGGAGAACTGGTCAGAGCCACCGCACGGATCGGGTACCGATTCTTCAACGACGGCGACATGGTCAACCAGGGCTACGGCAAAGAAACCTGCAACCCCGCGGCCCGCTTCCTGATCGCCAAGGGCAACGCAGAGATCAGCAGCCTGACCGTAGCCCTTTGGGAGATCTTCAGCGAGGATGCCTACGAAAAGGTTCTGGATACCCTTGAAGGTGCGGTTGCCGACTACATCAAGCAGAACCCCGACCTTCGCAGCCAGCCCACCAAGGATATGTGGGATTATCGCGATATGGCGGAAGACTGGGACGACAGCTGCGATGAGGAAGAGGACTACGACGACTGCGAAGATGACTACGATGAGGAAGAAGACTACTGAGCAGAAAATTGCGGGGGGCTTGCCTGAAAGGGCAGCCCCTTTTCCTGTGCATGGACTCTCAAATATACACCGATCCGGGCGTGAATGATCGTGTGATCTGCGGCCTTGCTATCTGCGGGACGTGACGGTAATATACAGCCACAAAAACGAAAGCGAGGTACATTGATATGAAAAAGCAGACCCTGACCAAGAAGCAGCAGAAAGCCCTGCTGGACATCGCAAAGCGCCTGATGGTGGAGGTGGAAAACCGAGGCGACCTTGAAGCGCGCGGCTGCGACAGCGAGGATTTCATCGAGGTTCCCGTCTGGGGCATCCAGAAAGCCATGGAGGAAGCCTACCTTCTGGGCAGGGCGGAGAAGTAAGCCCGACACAGCCCCCACAAAGGGGCGCAGGCGCAGGCCGACAAACTCCCCAACCAAACCGCACAAGACCCACACAGGGGCTGTGTGGCGAGGTGGTGGGGCAACGGAGGAATGAGTATGAACGACGAAAAAGTCATGGACCTTATCGTGGACATCTACAACAATATGAATGACGAGGATAAGGCCGGCTTCACGCTGGAGACTGCCAAGGAGATGGTCAAGGACCAGATAGAAATTGATTTTTCTCATGGTCGTGAGCCACTGGAATACGCCCCCCAGCTCTTTTATGAAGTAATCCGGGAGTTCATTGAACAGGATGCCGAGGACGGAGAGTGATGTACATTCTGCCCGGTATTCCGGGCAGATGATTGTGCGGTATAGCCGCTTGCTATCCTCCCTACATGACGGTAATATGTGCATACCGAAAGGGAAAGACCCTACGGAATGAAAAACACGGAGGATTTCACCATGAAGAAGCATCTGAACAACTTCCCGGAACACAGCATCAGCATCGAGAGCTACAACGACCTGCTCAATCCCTGCTACGACAGCATCCTGCAGTTTGGAGACCGGGTTCTGGTGGCTAAAACGAACTGGAAGGGCGGCGTGGAGGCTGCGGTTTACGGATTCGCTGAGGACCCCAAGGAAGGGCTTTCATCGATCGAGTGCCGGCTGGAACTGCTGAAGATTTCGGATGAGGTGTACACGGATGCCGGACACGCCATGGAGTGGTGCATCCGGAACGCACACTGAGATATGGGCGGGGGCTCCCTGCGGGGGGCTTTTGCTCGTTGCGGCAGATCTTCCGCGTGCAGGATATACACATATCCGACAAGACTGTGGGCGAATGATCGTGTATCATAGCCGCTTGATATACTGCCCCGGTGACGGTAATATACAGACACCGAAAGGGAAAACAAACACACGGAGGATACAGACCATGATGAAGAACGCCAAAACCTACCTGACCCGCATCCAGGCAGCCGCCACCGAGCGAGAGCTGACCGGCATTGAGATCGCCTTCAAGCAGGACATGAGCATCAACTGCGATGACCTTGGCAGACTATGCCGGGCAGCCGAGGACAAGCGGTACACCCTGCGGAACAACGCTGAAACCCTGCGGCTCAAGGACATCCTTTTCCAGCGGACGAAGGCCGAGATGGACGCCTACCACGACATGAGTCGAAAGCCGGAAAGCTGGACAGCCGAGGACATCGCCCACCAGCGCATCCGCTTTTGCAGCATCTGGCAGGTCATCGAGGAGGCCGAGCTTGCCGACGAGTACGAAGCATGGAAGGAAGCTAACCCCAACGCATAACTCACAAAGGACACACGCCCCGCAGGGGGCTGTGTCTCGTATCCACCGTGTTTGATATACAAAGGACTTCTTCGGAGGTCCTTTTTCTTATACCAATTTTTGAAGAAGGGAGGGGAAGCCCATGGCTACCAGAGGCAGAAAACCGAAGCCGACCGCCATGAAGGAACTGGAAGGCAATCCGGGTAAGCATCCGCTGAATACCAGCGAACCGAAGCCAACAAAGAAGGCACCGGCGTGTCCGAAATGGCTGGAGCCGGAAGCAAAAAAGGAATGGCGGCGGCTTGCCAAGCAGATGGAAGCCATCGGCATCCTGACCGAAGTGGACATGGCTGCCTTCGCCGGCTATTGTCAGGCATACGCACGATGGAAGGAGGCGGAAGAATTCATCACCCAGCACGGTTCCATCGTTAAGACACCGTCCGGGTACTGGCAGCAGGTGCCGCAGGTGTCTATTGCCCAGACCTATCTGAAAATCATGAATCGGTTTGCTGAACAGTTCGGGCTGACACCTTCTTCCCGAAGCCGGATCATTGCATCGGACGGCGGTCCTGCAAATGCCGCCGATGAGATGGAAAGCCTGCTGGGAGGTGACGGATAATGGCAGAGACACGCCCTAAAAATTATCCGACGCTCAAGAACTACAAGCCCAGCAGGTTCATGCTGCCGACCTCCCACTACGATGTGGAAAAGGCAGACCGGGCTGTGCGGTTTATAGAGAACCTCCGTCACACCAAAGGCAAGTGGGCGGGCAAACGGTTCTGGCTATTGCCGTGGCAGGAACAGATCATCCGGGATGTGTTTGGCATCGTGGACGAGCGTGGCAACCGTCAGTTCCGCACAGCGTATGTCGAGATCGGCAAGAAAAACGGCAAGTCCGAGCTGGCCGCTGCGGTGGCACTGTATCTGCTGTTTGCCGATAACGAGCCCTCCGCAGAAGTCTATGGCGCAGCCGCCGACCGTCAGCAGGCATCCATCGTCTTTGACGTTGCCAACCAGATGGTGCAGATGACCCCAGCTCTCATGAAACGCTGCAAGATCATGGCTGCAACTAAGCGTATCGTGAACTACAGCAATGCCGGATTCTATCAGGTGTTGTCGGCAGAAGTCGGTACGAAGCATGGCCTGAACGTGTCCGGGCTTGTGCTGGATGAGGTTCATGCCCAGCCCAACCGCAAGCTCTACGATGTTCTGACCAAAGGTTCCGGTGATGCCCGTGAACAGCCGCTGTTCTTCCTGATCACCACGGCCGGCACGGACAAGGAGAGCATCTGCTATGAGCTGCACATGAAAGCCCTTGACCTTCTTGCCGGTCGCAAGATAGACCACACGTTTTATCCGGTGGTCTATGGATTGACCGATGAAGATGACTGGCATGATGAAGCCAACTGGTACAAAGCCAACCCCTCACTGGGACAGACCATCCAGATCCAGCGTGTCAGAGATGCGTTTCAGGAGGCACTGGATAATCCCGCAGAGGAGAATGTGTTCAAGCAGCTTCGTCTGAATATGTGGGTGTCCTCGCTGACCCGATTTATCCCGGAACACATTTATGACCTCGGCAACGAGCCAATCGATATGGAAGCCCTCAAAGGCCGTGACTGTTACGGTGGTCTGGACTTGTCCAGCACCGGAGATATTACGGCATTCGTGCTGATTTTCCCGCCCAGAACTCCGGACGAGAAATACATTCTTCTGCCGTTCTTCTGGGTCCCGGAGGACACGATCCCTCAGCGGGTACGCAGGGCATCTGTGCCATACGATGTCTGGTACCAGCAAGGGTATCTGATGGCGACTGAGGGAAATGTCATTCACTACGGATTCATAGAGAAGATCATTGAGGAACTTGGAAACACATACCACATTAGGGAAATCGCCTTTGACCGATGGGGAGCGGTGCAGATGACCCAGAACCTAGAGGGGATGGGATTCACGGTCGTGCCTTTCGGACAAGGGTTTAAGGATATGAGCCCGCCCACCAAGGAGTTCTATAAGCTCCTGATGGAAGGACGTATCGTTCACGGCGGCAACCCAATCATGGCATGGATGGCCGGCAATGTGGTCGTGGACACTGATCCGGCCGGCAATATTAAGCCTACCAAGGCAAAGTCGCCGGAGAAAATTGACGGTATCGTCGCTGCGATCATGGCACTGGACCGCTGCATTCGAAATGAAGGACAGCAGCAGGGCAGCATCTACGATGAACGTGACATGATCGTTTTTTGATACACAAATCATGGAGGACAAGACTATGAAGTATCTGATGAGTGCAGACTGGTGGCGCGCTGCAAGTATCCGCGCCGCAAAGACCATGTTCCAGACCGGTGCAGCACTGGTCGTGACACAGATGCCCAGTGGTACAGTGGACTGGATGGCGGTAGGCAGCGCAGCGATCGTGGCGGGCGCGGCCTCCCTCGGCACCAGCCTGGCTGGTCTGCCGGAGCTGGAGAAGGAGGATAACGCCTGATGACATTCTGGGAATGGCTGGGTTTTGAAAACCCAAGAGACTCTCCCCAACCTGAAACCCCACCACCGAAGGAAGGTCTGCCCCAGGTTACGGACAATGTCCGTGATTCCGGGCAGACCTTTGTGTTTGGCAGATCAAATGCAGGGGAACAGGTAGATGAAAAGGCGGCCATGCAGATCCCGACCGTGTATGCCTGTGTTCGACTGCTGGCGGAGTCCATTGCGGCACTGCCGCTGCATCTCTACCGGGTAACAGACGATAACGGCAATAAGGAAAAGGCACGGGATCATCCGCTGTATAAGATCCTGTATCGTCAGCCTAACCCGGAAATGACATCCTTTGTCTTCTGGGAGACCCTGATGACCCATCTGCTTCTTTGGGGAAACGCTTACGCACAGATCGTCCGGGATGGAAAGAATACAGTACTAGGTCTGTATCCGCTTTTGCCGGAAAACGTCGAGGTGGACCGGGACGAAAGCGGAGAACTCTATTATATCTACCACGCATACACGGACGAAGTTCCGGGAGAGCAGAACAAGGATATCTACTTTCGTCGGGACGAGATCTTTCATGTGCCGGGACTGGGCTTCAATGGATTGATTGGTTTTTCACCAATCGCCATGATGAAGAACAGCCTCGGCACTTCCATTGCGGTGGATCGATACGGCTCATCCTTCTTTAAAAACGGTGCACAGCCCAGCGGTGTCCTCGAACACCCCGGGGTCATCAAAGACCCGAATCGTGTCCGGGATAACTGGGAGGCGGCATACGGGGGCGCAGCCAACGCCCATCGTGTGGCGGTGCTCGAAGAAGGAATGACCTATAAGCCCATCTCCCTTCCGCCGGAGGATAGTCAGTTTCTGGAGACAAAGCAGTTCTCTGTGACGGAGATCTGCCGTATCTTCCGTGTGCCTCCGCATCTCGTGGCGGATCTTTCCAGAGCTACCTTCTCCAACATTGAATACCAGTCTCTGAATTTCGTGATGCACTCCCTGACTCCGTGGATCGTTCGCATCGAGCAGGGCATCATCAAGGATCTGCTGCTAGAAGAAGAACAGGATACCTATTTCCCGAAATTCAATGTGGATGGTCTGCTCCGGGGTGATTACCAGAGCCGGATGAACGGTTACGCCACCGGTATCAGCAACGGTTTTCTGTCTCCCAACGATATCCATCGATTGGAAAACATGGACCTGATCCCGGCTGACCAGGGCGGCGACGACTACTACCTGAACGGCGGTTATGTGAAGTTGAAGGATGCTGGACTGGCACAGCAGAACAAGGCTGCCGCTGCCCAGCAAAATCAGCCTCAGCAGACACAGCCGGAGGAGGAAACCCCTGACAGCGAAAACCGGCAGAGTGAGAGTACGCCAAAACGACAGAAAGAGAGGAGAGCAAGATGAAAAAATTCTGGAACTGGATCAAGGACAGTGACGAGACCAGAACCCTCCGGCTGGAAGGCCCCATCGATGAGGAATCCTTCTGGGGAGATGAGATCACTCCGCAGATGTTCCGGGATGAGCTGAATGCAGGTGAGGGTGATGTGACTGTCTGGATTAACAGTCCGGGCGGCAATGTGTTTGCTGCTGCCGAGATCTATACCATGCTCAAGGACTACAAGGGCAGCATCACGGTCAAGATCGATGCGATTGCTGCATCTGCGGCATCCGTTGTGGCCATGGCCGGCGATGTTGTTCAGATGAGCCCCGTTGCTATGCTGATGATCCATGACCCCAGCACTGTGGCGATGGGCAATACCAAGGATATGGAAAAGGCTATCGAGGTGCTGAACGAGGTCAAGGAAAGCATCATCAATGCCTACGCATCCAAAAGTGGCCTGTCCCATGCCCGAATCGCAAACCTCATGTCCAACGAAACGTGGATGAATGCGAAGAAAGCCGTGGAATTGGGCTTTGCGGATGAGGTGCTCTTTGAAGCAAAGCAGAAAGTATCCGAAGAACCGGAACAGACTCCCGATGAGGAGCCGGGCGAGGGCGAAGAAAAGCAGTCGATCCAAAAGGATGCGGCAGGGCACCTTTTCTCCAGCCGTCAGATGGATCTAATCGTCCTGAATCGTCTGGGAGTCAAGCCTGACACCCCTGCGGCTCAAACGGAGCCGCCCAGTGATCCCCCTGCGGAAGCCGGTCCTGTCCTTGACATGGACGGCAAGACGGAGGAAGGGGATTACTCCTATAACGTCCTGATGAAACAGCTGGAGTGCATGAAGTGATGCGCCCCGGCTTTTTTCATGCCGAAAACACGAAATTCATGGAGGTATACGACTATGAGTAAGATTCTGGAACTGCGCACCAAGCGCAATACCCTCTGGGAACAGACCAAGGATTTTCTGGAAAAGAACCGCGGCGATAACGGTCTGGTCAAGGCCGAGGCTGTGGAGCAATACAACAAGATGGCACAGGAGGTCAAGGACCTGGGTGCTGAGATCGAGCGACTGGAACAGCAGGCACAGATCGAGGCACAGCTGTCTGCGCCCACTTCCAACCCCGTCCATGCCGATCCCAAGAACGGCAGCAAGAAGGATGTGAAGCCGACTGCTACTGCCGAGTACGCCGAGAACTTCTGGAACATGATCCGCAACCGTGGACATTACGGTGAGGTCCGCAACGCTCTGTCTGTGGGCGAGGACACCGAGGGCGGCTTTACCGTTCCCGATGAGTTCGAGAAGAAGCTGGTGGAGGCACTGGAGGAGAACAACATCTTCCGCGGCATGGCGACTGTCATCCGTACCAGCTCCGGCACCCGCAAGATCCCTATCGCAGAGGATACCGGCGAGGCAAGCTGGATCGATGAGGGCGAGGAAATCCCTGAAAGCGATGCGACCTTCGGCCAGACTATGCTGTCCGCCTACAAGCTGGGCACCATGATCAAGATCTCCAACGAGCTGCTGAACGATTCTGCCTTTGACCTCGCCACCTATATTGCCCGCCGGTTCGGTGTGCGTATGGGCAATGCCGAGGAGCGTGCCTTCATCACCGGTGACGGCGTTGGTAAGCCTCTGGGTCTGCTGGCTGAGACCGGCGGCGCAAAGGTCGGTGTCAAGGCTGCCAAGCAGGATGCTGTCACCTTTGACGAGATCTTCAAGCTGTACTATGCGCTGAAGGCTCCTTACCGCAAGAAGGCGCAGTTCCTCTGCAACGAGGCACTGGTGCTGCAACTGATGACCATCAAGGACAACAACGGCAACTATATCTGGAAGCCGGGTCTGGAGATCGGCAAGCCCGATACTCTGCTGAACCGTCCTCTGAAGACCTCCGCCTTTATGCCGGAGATCAAGGGCGGCAACAAGGTCATGGCCTTTGGTGACTACAGCTACTACTGGGTGGCTGACCGCCAGAACCGCACTTTCCGTCGCCTGAACGAGCTGTATGCCCGCACGGATCAGGTTGGCTTCCTGACCACCCAGCGTGTCGATGGCAAGCTGATCCTGCCTGAGTCCGTGCAGCTCCTCCAGATGGCTGCCGGCGGCTGATAAGAGAGGGGATGACCGATCATGGCTCTGCTCCCGCTTTTTGAAGCGAAGACCTATCTGCGCGTGGACAGCGGGGATGAAGATGCCCTGATCGGTATCCTGCTTTCCTCGGCCGAGCAGATGTGCAAGGATGTGGGCCGGCTCACGGACGACCAGTGGGAAGCAGTCAATGCTGCCGACCGGGATGCCGAGAACGGGGTCACACCAACGAGGGAATTGGAAGCCCTCCGCAGCACTTGCCGTGTGGCAATTCTGTATGCGCTGGGCTATTTGTACGAACACCGGGAGGAAGCGGATCATAAGCAGTTGATGCTGACGCTCCGTTCCATTCTGTTCGCTGTGAGGGAGGGGGTGTTCTGATGATCGATAAGCTGAACGAGAGGATCACAATCCAGCAAAGTAAGCACATGACCGATAAGGTCGGCAATCATCGGAACGCATGGGTGGATTATTACACCTGCTTCGCCTACGCTTCGACCTTTGAGGCGCAGGAGGATGAAGGTGAAGTCACGGCCGAACAGAAAAGCGTGGTGTTCACGGTACGTTGGTGCAGCGAGGTCAATAAGCTGACTTCTACCGGGTTCCGGGTACTGTTTCGTGGTGAGCTTTATGACATCACGTCAGTTGACCCCATGAACTACAACAAGAAAACCACAAAGCTGCATTGCAGGCTGGAACGGAGGCAGAGATGAGCAGTAAAACCGTCAGCGTGGACGGACTTGCGGCGGCCGTCAATGAGGGCTTGCAGGAATATGCGAAGCTGGCATCCTCCGAGGTCAAACGAGCGGTTCGGAAATCAGCAAAGACGGTCAAGGAGGAAATCGAGGCCGGCGCGCCATCCCGGACCGGTCGGTATAAGTCGAGCTGGGTGGCGACCAAGCAGGAGGAATCCAGTCAGAGCCTTCAGATGGTCGTCCATTCCAAAGACCGATACCAGCTGGCGCATCTTTTGGAAAAGGGCCACGCCAAGCGCGGCGGTGGGCGTGTGGCGGCAAGACCGCACATTGCTCCTGCCGAGCAGGAGGGGGTCGAGCTGCTCCAAAGCCTCATCGAGAAAGCACTGAAGTAGGAGGATGCCATGACCCACGCAGAAGTCAAAGCGATGGTGGAAGAAATGGGGCTGCCCTATGCGTATGACCATTTTGCAGAAGGGGAAAGCCCTGATCCGCCATTCATCTGTTTTCTGTATCCGAAAGCCGCAAATTTTAGTGCGGACGGCATCGTGTACCACCACTTCAATCGGCTGGACATTGAGGTGTACACCGATTACAAAGATCCGGATACGGAGGCAGCAATCGAAGAAGTCCTGACCGCCCACGAGCTTTTCTATGAAAAGAGCGAGGTTTGGATTGAGACGGAAAAGATGTATGAAGTCCTGTATGAGCTGACCGTCTGAGTCAGCCGCAGGGCTTTTTTCACGAGAGGAGAAAGCAATGGGTAAGAAAAGCAACAAGGTCAAGTACGGCCTGAAAAACTGCCATTACGCCAAGGCAACCTTTGACGAGGACGGCGGCGTTACCTACGATACCCCGGTACGCATCCCCGGTGCGGTCAGTCTGTCCCTAGATGCCAATGGTGATATTGAGCCGTTCTATGCGGACAATATCGCCTACTATGTCGTGAATAACAACTCCGGCTATGAGGGTGATCTGGAAATCGCCCTGATTCCGGAGTCCTTCCTCACGGACATTATGCACGAGGAACTGGATGGCAACGGCGTTCTGGCGGAAAACGCCAATGCCGAGCTGGAGCACTTCGCATTCCTGTTCGAGTTCGATGGCGACCAGCGGCATATCCGCCATGTTATGTACAACTGTGTGGCAAGCCGTCCGTCCATCGAAGGTGATACCAACGAGGACAGCAAGGAGGTCAAGACCGACACCCTGACATTGCAGGCAACGCCGCTGGCAAACGGTTATGTCAAGGCCAAGACCAGCACCAATACCAGCGATGATGTCTACAACAAGTGGTACGAGAAGGTCTACGAGCCGCAGTCTGAGGCATCCAGTGTGGTGACTGAAGAGTCTGATCCTCAGGGCTGATGAAAACGAGGCAGGGCTTCGGCTCTGCCACTACATGAAAAGGAGTTTATGAATTATGAAGAGTCGTCGTGTATTTTCTCTGTTTACTGTCATCTTTGTGGCCTTCCTGCTGTTCCAGTCGGTGACCATCGTCCCAACCGGCTACACGGGCGTGAAGACCAGCTTCGGCCAGATTCAGGAGGCCACCATCCAGAGTGGCAAGCTCAACTTCACCATTCCGTTTGTCCAGAGCATCCATACCGTGTCCAACAAGCAGCAGGACAAGCACATCGAGGCACAGATCTGGGGCGAAGCCTCCGACAAGACTCCTGTGTATGCCGCAGATGTGATCGTGACCTATCAGGTGCTTCCCGAAAGGAGTGCATGGCTGTATGCCAATGTATCCGACACCAAGAATCTGGTTGGTGACGAGTTGGTGGCATCTGCCATCAAGTCTGCCATGGCCGAGCTTGGCCCCAATGAGGTCACCAACCGCACCAAGATCGAGCCGCTGGCACAGCAGAAGCTGGCAGAGTCCCTGAACCAGAAGTATGGCGAGGGTGCTGTGTTCATCAATAAGGTGGTCATCAACAACATGGATTTTGAAGAGGTATACAACACTGCCATCCAGCAGAAGTCCATTGCCCAGCAGAACGCTGACAAGCAGAAAATCGAGAATGAGGCCGCCATTGCAAAGGCAGAAGCCGACAAGCAAGTGGCAATCACCAATGCCGAGGCGGAGGCACAGAAGACCTCCATTGCCGCAGATGCTCAGGCTGAGGCAAACCGCAAGATTGCAGAAAGCCTGTCTGATACCCTGATCGAGTACCAGAAGATCCAGAAATGGGATGGCAAGCTGCCCACCGTCAGCGGCAGCAATGCACTGGTCAGTATCGACCCGGCAGAGTAAGCACGACACGAACTGAGGGCAGGGCGGAGGCTCTGCCCTATCTACATGAAATGGAGGATTTGACTTATGGCTATTACGAAGAAAATCGAGATCGATGGACAGCAGGTTGATTTCCGCGCCAGCGCAGCCGTGCCGAGGCTGTATCGCATTAAGTTCGGCCGGGATATCTACAAAGACCTGCGTTCTCTGGAAAAGAGCGTGGGGGATAACGATGAGGAAAGCTCCAGCCTTGACCTGTTTAGTCTGGAGATGTTCGAGAATATTGCCTATATTATGGCGAAGCACGCCCATCCGGACCAGGTGCCGGACACCACGGATGAGTGGCTGGAAAACTTCAATACCTTCTCTATCTACCAGATTCTGCCTCAGCTGATCGAACTGTGGGGTCTGAATGTCCAGACGGAGGTAGAGGCAAGAAAAAACCTCGCAAAAGTGAGCGGGTAATGACCACCCCGCTCTTCATGCTGCGCTGTGTGCAGCTCGGTATCAGCATCGCCGACCTCGACTTGCTGACCATCGGGTTGGTCAATGACATGTTCACAGAGCGGCAGAACGATGAGTATCCGTATCAGGAGCTGGCATCGCAGGCTGACTTTGACCGGTTCTAACCAAGCTTTCGTGCTTATATTGATTACGAAATTAGCATGAAAGCTTGTGAGAATAAAGAAAAATCCCGTCCAGCGTGTGCTGGGCGGGAAAGTGATATCAGGTGTCTTTGCGAAGAATATCGAGGTATTCAGGATAAGAGAAAATCTTTGCCTTTCCGGATTTGTCCGTCTGCTGAAGAATGCCCTTTTCAACAAGGAGCAAGACAATCTTAGAGACTGTGTTGTAGGAAAGGTCAACAGCGGTCGCTGTTTTCTGGATGTCAATAATCGGATTAGTCTCGATATAGCTAAACACCTTGAGGACATTGGTCTTTTGACGTTTTGAGAGGTCATCGAACTGAGCAATGCTTTTATTGTGAAGCACTGTGAGCTTGTCGATGGTTTGAATAGCATCGCTGGCAGAATCGGAGAGTGCTTGCAGGAAAAAGATGACCCATTGTTCATAGTCGCCGGTTTTGCGAACCTGAGTCATTCTGTCGTAATACTCAACGCGGTTCATTTTCAAAAAGTAGGAGATATACAGTGCCGGACGAGATAAGATCCCTTTTTCCATTAAGAATAGCGTGATCAGCAGTCGTCCAACACGACCGTTACCATCCAGAAATGGGTGAGTTGTCTCGAACTGATAGTGAATCAAAGCGGCCTGAATCAATGGATCGAGAGCGTCATCGCTATTCATGTATTTTTCCAAATCAGACATGGCGGTTTGCATATCATCAGGATTTGGAGGAATATAACGAGCGTTTCGTATGGTGCTGCCCTGACCGCCAATCCAGTTTTGAGAATAGCGGAATTCACCAGGGCTTTTTTCCTGCCCCCGTACCCCTTCCATGAGAACAGCGTGAGTTTCTTTGATGAGTCTATTGCACAGTGGGAGGGTGTGGAGACGGTTCAGTGCGAATTCTGTTGCCTTAATGTAATTGACAACATCGGAAACGTTCAGATTCGTGTTCTCCTCCATTAGAGGATTCAGAATATCATCCAGTGTGCATTGTGTACCTTCAATTTGCGAGGAGAGAAGGGCTTCTTTCCGAACATACATGGACACAAAAAGATCCATATTCGGAATGCGTGAAGAAAGACCATCTAGCGTAGCCAGCTTTTTGTTGGCATCAATAAGTTTGGTGACTAATTCTCCACTAAGCTCGATGGGAGGGTAAGGAGGAAGGGGTGCAGGACGAAAAGATTGGTATGCCATATCGCCAGACAGATTGCTGACAAGTGTACCAGCTCGATTGCTCATAGATGCTCCTTTCTTTCCTGAAAAGCAGGAAAATGAAATTACTGTAGAGATTTTACCATAGAAATTTCAGAAAATCAAGATAATTTGAAATTGCAAAAATTAAGAAATATCAGAAAAACCGAGTTTTCTGAAATTTCAATGCTAAAAATTAACGAGCAATTTCAAGTTTAGAACTTTCGGCCTATTCGCCTTGTGCGGATGGGTCTTTACTTATGCCCCGGAGGAGGTGGTTATCCGCATGGCATCCAGAATCGCAGGCATTACCGTTGAGATCGGCGGCGACACTACAAAATTATCCAAGGCACTGGAAAGCGTCAACAAAACCATCAAAACAACGCAGTCTGAGTTGAAGGATGTCAACAAGCTCCTGAAACTGGACCCCTCCAATACCGAGACGGTCACCCAAAAGCAGAGAATGCTGAAGGAGGCTATCGAAGCCACCAAGGAGAAGCTCACCACCTTAAAGACGGCGGCAGAGCAGGCCAATCAGCAGCTTGCAGATGGCAAGATCACGCAGGACCAGTACGATGCACTCCAGCGTGAGATCGTGGAGACGGAGCAGAACCTCAAATCCCTGCAGGAACAGGCGGCGGTAACCAATACGACCCTTGCCAAGATCGATGCGGTGGGGGAAAAGCTCCAGACGGTCGGCTCTCAGGTCGAGGGTGTGGGCAAAAAGTTCTTACCTGTTACGGCAGCCGTTACGGGCTTAGGTACAGCGGCTGTCAAAACAGCGGCAGACTTTGATCAGGAAATGAGCAAGGTCGCCGCCATTTCCGGTGCGACCGGCTCTGACTTCGATGCCCTGCGTGAAAAGGCCCGCGAGATGGGCGCCAAGACCAAGTTCTCCGCCTCCGAAGCTGCCTCCGCTATGGAATACATGGCGATGGCCGGCTGGAAGACCGGGGACATGCTGGATGGTATCGAGGGCATCATGAACCTTGCTGCTGCATCCGGTGAGGACTTGGCGACTACCTCGGATATCGTCACGGATGCACTGACAGCATTTGGTCTGTCGGCTTCGGATTCCGGTCACTTTGCGGATATCCTTGCGGCGGCATCGTCCAATGCAAACACCAACGTCAGCATGATGGGCGAGACCTTCAAGTACTGTGCGCCTATCGCTGGTGCGCTGGGTTTCAGCGCAGAGGACACCGCAGAAGCCATCGGCCTCATGGCAAACAGCGGTATCAAGGCATCCCAGGCTGGTACTTCGCTGCGTTCCATCATGAACAACCTTGCCGGCGAAGTGACCTTTGCGGGCAAAAACATCGGCGAGGTCACCATTGCTACCAGCAACGCAGATGGCAGCATGAGAAGCCTGAACGATATCCTTGCGGACTGCCGTGTGGCCTTCTCCGGTCTGACCGAATCCGAAAAGGCAGCCAATGCCGAATCGCTGGTCGGCAAGAACGCCATGTCCGGTTTCCTTGCCCTGATGAACTCCGGGGAAGGGGATATCAATAAGCTCCGTGGCGCAATTGAAAACTGTGACGGTTCTGCGGAGAGCATGGCAGAAACCATGCAGGACAACTTAAATTGTCAGCTCACCATTCTGAAATCTCAGTTGGAAGAGCTGGCTATTTCTTTTGGCGACCTCCTGATGCCCACCATCCGCAAGATCGTGTCGGCAGTGCAGGCATTCGTGGACAAGCTCAACAGCATGGATGACAGCACCAGAGAGACTATCCTCAAGGTGGCGGCTCTGGCCGCGGCCATCGGGCCGCGGCTCATTGTGCTGGGCAAAACCATATCGACAGCAGGCACAGCATTAAAGGGCTTCAGTTCGCTGGCTAAGGGCATCCGGCTGCTCTCCACTAGGGTGGGCAGCGCAAGCGGACTGTTCGGGAAGCTGGGTGCAGCCCTCGGCGGCATCTCTGCACCGGTTAGGGCAGTGGTTGCCGTCATTGGTACACTGGTCGCTGCTTTTATGCACCTCTGGAATACCAATGAGGAGTTCCGTACAGCTATTACTAACATCTGGAATGGCATCGTCGAAAAAGTGCGCGGCTTCTGCGACCAGCTGACCCAGCGGCTCAATGCCCTCGGCTTTGACTTCAAAGACATTGTCGAGGTGCTGAAAGCAGTCTGGGATGGTTTCTGTCAGGTGCTTGCCCCTGTATTTGAGGGTGCTTTTCAGGTTGTATCCACGGTACTGGGAACAGTCCTCGACACGCTGATTGGTCTGTTTGATGTGTTCTCCAATCTCTTCCAGGGCAACTGGAGCGGAGCATGGGAGGCAGTCAAAGGTATTTTCTCCGGAATTTGGGAAGGAATTAAGTCCATCTTCTCCACAGTGCTGGACACCTTGAAGGGTGTAGCGGATGTGTTCCTCGGCTGGTTCGGTACGGACTGGAACTCGGTCTGGGAGAGCATTCAGGGATTCTTTGAAGGAATCTGGACGGGAATCAGCGATTTCTTCTCCGGCATCCTGACAGGCATCCAGACCACTGCATCCAACATCTGGACCGGGATCTCGGATTTCTTTACCGGGGTCTGGACGGGAATCAAGGATTTCTTCGAGGGTATCTGGAACGGCATCGTCTCGTTCTTCACGGGGAAAACCGGGGAAATGGATGAGAACGCACAGTCCACCTTCAGCGGAATCTCGGATTTCCTTGGTGGTGTCCTGACTGGCTTGCAGACTGTGTTCTCTACGGTCTGGGATGCAATCTCCGGTGTGGTCAGCGGCGTCATGGATGCGATCTCGGCGGTCATTTCGACAGTCATGAGCGTCATCTCCGGCGACTGGTCTACGGCTTGGGAAAATATCAAGTCGGCGGTATCGACTGTGTGGGAGGACATTTCGGGCGTCATTTCCGGCGCATGGGAGGGAATCTCCTCTTTTGTGTCCGGCGCGGTTGAGACGCTCGGCTCTGGGCTTTCGACTGCATGGACGGGAATCCAGACGACCGCCTCGTCTGCATGGGATGGCATCAAGGGTGCGATTTCTACTGCTTGGGACGGTATCCAGTCCGGCGTGACCTCGGCGGTAGAAACGGTGGCCACCGGGCTGTCTGGGGCTTGGGAAGGTATCCAGTCTACGGCAAGCACTGCGTGGGAAGGCATTAAGTCTGGCATCTCCAGCGCATGGGAGGGAATCTCCGGCTTCTTCGGCGGCATTTGGGATGCCATTATCGGCAAGACCAGTGATTCCACCACCCAGATGAAAACGGATACCTCTAACGCATGGTCCGGTGTGGAGGTGGAAGCACAGACCGCATGGTCGGGTGTGTCTACCTCCGTATCGACTGCCTGCACTGGCATGGCGCAGTCTGTGACGAGCCAGATCGACAGCATCAAGGCATCTGTGTCGGCAGCATGGTCCGGTATTGCATCGGACACTACTACGGCATGGAATGCGGTCAAGACCAACCTTACGGCAGCATGGAGCTGCATCACGACTTCTGTGACTTCCGGCCTGAACAGCGTAAAGACCGCAGTCACCAATGGCTGGACACAGCTCCGCACCCTTACAATATCCAGCTGGTCCGGCATCCAGTCGAGCCTGACGGCAAGCTGGAATTCCATCAAATCCGCAAGCACAACTGCGGTCAGTGCAGTCAAAACGGTTGTCACCAATGGCTGGACTAACCTGCGCACGTTGACAACATCCAGTTGGAGTTCCATCCAGACGGCACTGAACACAAGCTGGAACAGCATCAAGAGCGCAACGACAGCCTCGGTCAACGCAGTGAAAACTTCCGTCACGACCGGCTGGACAAACCTGCGCACGTTGACAACATCCAGTTGGACCTCCATCCAAACGGCACTGAACACGAGCTGGAACAGCATTAAAAATGCGACAACAGCATCGGTCGACGCAGTCAAGAGCGCAGTCACGGCTGGCTGGAACAATCTCCGCAGCCTGACCGGCAGCAGTTGGTCGAGCATCCAGTCGGTCCTTAGTTCCAGCTGGAATACTATCCGTAATACGGCAACTTCGGCTGTGAACTCTGTGAAGTCAACGGTATCCACGGGCTGGAACGGTGTGAAATCCGCGACCAGCTCTACCTTCTCCAGCGTGCAGTCGGCGGTGTCCGGCGCAATGTCGAACCTGCGCTCCACGGTTTCTTCCGGTGTGTCCGGCATCAAGAGCAGCTTCAACTCTCTCAGCTCCATTGCTTCTTCGGCATACAGCTGGGGCAGTGACATCTGCTCCCAGATGGCGGCCGGTGTTCGTGCGGCGGCTGGCTCGGTCGTTCGGGCCGCAGAAAATGTGGCAGGCAAGGTCAGAAGCCTGCTGCACTTCTCTGTGCCCGATACCGGTCCTCTGTCCGATGCGGACGAGTATATGCCGGACTTCATGAAGCTGCTGGCAAGCGGCATCAAGAAGAATCAAGGCAAGGTCGTTAAGGCAGTCAAGACCCTGTCCGGCTCCATGAGAACCAACCTGAACACGCCCGTGGGAGACATGGGCGACAAGGTGAGGTCTGTGGTGAGCGGATTTGCTTCAACGATCACTGGCAGCACCAACAGAGTACGGTCTGCTGCAAGCGGACTGGCATCCGGCATCCGAACTGGGCTTATGAACGGTCTAGAAGGCATGTCCAGCGAGTTTAAGTCTGTCTGGAGTGACCTTGAAAAGATCACCAAAACATCGGTCAGCAGCATGAGCGATGAGGTGAAGCAGGGGTTCTCCGACATGAAGACCTCCATCGGAGACTTAAGCGACCAGACCAGTTCTCTGGGCAATGCGATCCACAGCCTCGGTGATACCTTCAACTCGGATTTCCTTAAGGGACTGGGCGAAGGTATCAGCAAGGTGGGCGATACGGTCAGCACGGTCACCGGAATCGTGGACAAGCTCGGCTCCATGAAGAGTACCTTCGGCAGCTTGGGCGAGACGCTCACGAACCTCGGCAATGCACTGGGAACGGATGGCGGCGGTGGTCTGCTGACAAAGATGGGGAGTTTCCTGTCGAAGATTGGAAACGCCGATGGCGGGCAGATCGTCTCAAACTTCGGAAACCTGATCTCCGGGCTGACCTCCAAGATGGGTGGTCTGGGACAAGGGATCACCGGTGTTATCTCGAGGCTGGGCAGCCTTGGCAGCAGCGGAACCGGCATCTTGTCGAACCTTGGCAGTGTAGCGACCGGTGTCCTCTCCAAACTCGGCGGTGTCGGCAGCAGCCTGTCTGGGTTACTCTCCGGCGTAGGCTCTACGCTGGGCGGTATCGCTGGCTCGGCCGGTTCTGCGATTGCGGGGCTGTTCGGTTCTGTTGGCACAACGGTGTCTGGTCTTGCAGCCGGTGCAGGCAGTGCATTGGCTGGTATCGCTTCTTCGGCTGGCGGTGTGCTTGCCTCGGCAGGTACAGCACTGGCTGGTCTTGCTGGCCCTGCTGGTATTGCGGTGGCCGCAGTCGGCGGTGTCGGCCTTGGGCTGGCCGCTCTCTGGAAGAACTGTGACGGCTTCCGTGAGGGCGTGACCAACATCTGGAATAAGGTCACTTCTGTGTTCTCCAATGGTGTGACTGCCATTAAGAATGGCATCTCCAATGCGGCGTCTGCCATCGGCAATGTGGCATCCTCCATCTGGAGCGGCGTCAAGAACGTGGCTTCCTCGGCGGTGAACTGGGGCAAGGATGTGGTCAGCGGTATCGCTGGAGGCATCAAGAAAGGCGTGTCGTGGGTCGGCAATGCCGCCAAGAGCGTTGCAAACAGCATCCGCAGTTTCCTGCACTTCTCGGTGCCGGACGAAGGACCGCTGGCAGATGCCGACACCTATATGCCTGACTTCATGAAGCTGCTGACTGGCGGCATCAAGGCCAGCGAGGGCGGTCTGCTGAAGCAGATCCGGTCTATGGCCTCTAAGGTTCAGCAGGGGATGGCGGGAATCTGCTCCTTCAGCCTGCCGGAGATCAATATTCCCCGGCTGAACACAAGCGGTTGGAATCTTCCGCAGGCTGCTCTGGCCGGCGGCGGAACGACAAAGAACACGAATCTGGGTGGCGTTCACATCACAGTGAACGGCTACAACGCCCGGAACGATAACGAACTGGCACAGATCGTGGCTGACAAGATCAATGAGATGATCGACCAGGACGATTCGGTCTATAAGTAAGAAGGTGATGCGTATGGGCTATTTGCCTGAGAAAAAGACAGTATCCCAGTTTGATTTGAAGGGCAGGTTTGCACGGCAGTATCTGTCCTTTGCCGGGAAGTCCAGCAAGGACTTCCTTTTATATTTGTCTGGACCCAGTGTGTACGATTCTCCGGCAGCAGATGTAGAAAGCACATCGGTCCCCGGCAGAAACGGAGACATCATCAGCGAGAATGCAAGGGCAGGTCGGCGGCGGTATCAGAATGTGGATATCAAGTATGAAGCGTTCTTCTTTAACGGTCTGCCCGCTAAGACCGCCGCGGTCAAGTCGTGGCTGCTGTCTCCGGTCGGCTACCAGAAATTGCAGGATACCTATGACCCGGATTTCTTCCGGATGGCAGTTTGCACCGAAGCGATGGAGTTCGATGTAACGGCGCAGAAAGCCGCCAGGATGGATCTGGTGTTCAATTGCAAGCCCCAGCGGTGGAGCGTGGAAGGACAGAGAACTGTGCGGCTGGAAAGCCGGAGCAACCTCATGAACCCCTTCGCATTCCCGGCACAGCCCATCTTCAAGGTCTACGGAGATTCGGGCGGTGTGCTGTATGTGGGCGATGAATCCATTACCATCCACAGCATCAAGGATTATGTCCTGCTGAACTGTGAGACGCACAATGCCTACAATGCGGACGGCTTCTGCAATGAGACCATCCTCTCGGACGACTTCCCGGAACTGCCGGCTGGAAAGACACAGATCGCATGGACGGGCGGTATCACAGCGGTGGAGGTGACTCCGCGCTGGTGGACGTTGTGAGGAAGGAGGTGGAACGGGATGATCCCTTGCCTGTATGCATCCACGGAGGTAAAGTTCGACCACAACGGCATCGGCAAGCTGGCAGATGCACAGTCCTGCATCGTGACGGAAAAACGAAACGGCAGCTTTGAGCTGGAGATGGTATACCCGGCAGATGGTATCCATGCGGAGCAGTTGGAAGAAGGGAACATCATCCTTGCAAAGCCATCTGACACAGGCAGATCGCAGCCGTTTCGTATCTACAAAATCGCAACGCCGATTGACGGCAAGCTGACTGTCAAGGCAAGGCACATCTCGTATCAGCTAAACTTCATTACTGTCTCTCCCTTTGCTACGACCGGCTGCACCGGTGCGCTGGCAGGACTGGAAAGTCACGCGGCATCCGAGTGCCCTTTTGGGGTCTGGACGGATATCTCCTCCAGCGCCTCTTTTCGGCTCTCGGTGCCGTCCTCTTTTCGGAACTGCCTCGGCGGTATCGACGGCTCGGTGCTGGACACCTTTGGCGGAGAGTACGAGTGGGATCGATACACGGTCAAGCTCCATCATCACCGGGGCGCAGACCACGGTGTTCATATCGTTTACGGCAAAAATCTCATCGACTTCAAGATGGAGAAGAACATTGAGAGCGTGATCACGGGTGTACATCCGTACTGGCAGAATTCCGAGACCGGCGAGGTGACCGAGCTGCCGGAGAAGGTGGTGCTGGTGGAGCAGCGGTCAGTTCCGTACCAGAAGATCACGGTACTGGATTGCACCAGTGGATTTCAGGATAAGCCTACGGATGAGATGCTGCGCTCCTTTGCGCAGGATTATCTGAAGAATACCAGCCTGACCGAGCCGCAGGTGGATATCGACATCGACTTTATCCAGCTCTGGAACACCCCGGACTATGAGGATGTGGTGGAAGCGGAGCAAGTGAGTCTGTGCGATACCGTCCATGTGTTCATCTCCAAGCTTGGCATCGAGGTCAGCTCCAAGGTGACCGAAACGCAGTACGACTGTCTGCTGGAACGGTACGATGGCATTACGCTGTCGAACTCTACGGTTAGCAGCCGGAACTCGTCTTTGACTACAGCACTGAGCAGCATCCGAAACACAGCCAATGAAGCCTATAACACAGCCCTCCGTGTGGAAACGAGCATGGGTGAGCAGATCGGCGGCATTTCCGTGTCGATGGTCTATGACGGTACCCTGCTGGCCGGCCTGTTCGGTCTGCACTACCAGAACGTGACCGAGGTGAACGGCGATACCGTGCGGTATGCCTTCAATGCCGGGTCACTGGCAAAGTCTACCTTTGCGTGGAAGAACAGCCTGGATGGGTTTTTCATCTCCACCGATGGCGGTAAGACATGGGGCTACGGCTGGGAGCAGGACAATTCCCCGGTCAAGACGGCGTTGCTGCTGGATAACACCCTGCAGGAGTTGGATGAACGCTATAAGAAAGCCGGAGAACTGACTGAAGAACTGCTCGAACAGTTGGATGAGCGATATAAGACGGCGTCCGCCTTGTCAGAAGAACTCATCAAAAACCTAGACGAGCGGTACGGAACAGCGGATAAGCTGTCCGAAACGCTGCTGGCGAAACTGGATGAGCGGTATGCTTCACCCATCTGTGCGCAGGAGGCAGCACCAAAGAATCCGAAAACAAATGCACTCTGGGTCGATACAACCGCCCTGCGGCTGAAGCTGTGGGACGGAGAAATCTGGCAGACGGTAGGCTATGAGCCGGCACCGCCTGAGCCCGACCCGGATACCCCGACAGAGGGAGGAGGCGAAGAAGATGGCAAACAGGAAGGCGAAAGCAGTGGTACAGACAGCGGAGGAACCGGCGCAGGAAGCACTGGTGACTAAGTCGTTCACGGTGTTTCAGGACGTGGAACTGTCATTCACAGAGAACCTGATCCCGACCCACATCCCGGTCAAGCAGTACGACAACCAAGCCCGAAAAGTGCGGTGTCGGCTGTATCAGAACTCGCTGGAGTACAAGGTCAGTAAGGACACCATCGTCAGCTACTCGGCTACTCGGCCGGACGGTGCGGTGTTCCAATATTCCAGCGAGACCCGCCCGGATCTTGTGTTCGTGGATGACGGTGCGGTCATCCTGACGGTCACATCCTTTATGACCGAAGTATACGGCAGGTTCCCGATTGACATCTACCTTCTGTCCGATGAGGGAGATGTGATCGGTTCGTTCAGTCTGGTGCTGAATGTGGCACGTGCCGCAGTCATGAACGGTAAGATCGCCACGCTGACCTATAAACACGCTCTGGATGCAGCCGCCAAGGGCATTCTGGAATTTCTCATCACCGATGACGGACACCTCGTGATGCGCTCGGACGATAAGCTGGGACTGGCGCAGGGGTCTGTGTCCAGCACCATCGATAAAGTGGCGAAGGACATCGAGGAGGGAATGGTCACCTCGTCTATCAATATGGACGGGCATCTGGTATTCCAGAGCTGGGATGCGCTGGGTCTGATTTTTGAGATGGACGATGAGGGGCATCTCATCGTGAGATACAATGAGGCGTAAGCCGGAAAGGAACTAGAATGGGAGAGTTTGTTGGCAAGCGAGTGGTGCCGGACCATGTGGGTGTCTGGGACCAGAAGAAGACCTATGAACCCTTGATGATCGTGCTGGATAGTGAAACGGGTGACAGCTATATCAGCCGGAAGGCTGTGCCTGTGGGTATCTCGCTGGCAGATGGGAGCTACTGGTCGCTGTGCGCCCATTATTCTGCACAGATGCGGAAGCTGGAACAGGACGTAGATGTGGATGTCCAGCAGATGCACAGTGATGTTACGGCTGTCAAAAATGCCATGAGTCAGGAGTTCCAGGAGACCCATACGGCAATCAGCAAGGAACTGGATGATACGCACAAGGCGATCAGTCAGGAGCTGTCGGAAACGGAACAGCGTGTCAATGAAAATCTGGAACAGACCAGTTCGGAGTTGACTGGCAAGGTCGAACAGGCCAAGTCCGACCTGAACACTGGCCGGCAGGAACTGAAGGATGCCAAGGATACGCTGAACAAACGGATGGACAGCATTGCCGGGGGAAAGACCTCGGATGCGGAGATTCTGGATGCTCGCGTGGACAACCAGGGCACGACCCATGCCTCACTAGGCGAAGCAATGCGCTCTGCGGAAAAGACACGCGGTCTGTGGGATGATTGGCTTACCACAATCGTGTCCCAGCTTCTGGATGAGGCGACTGGTCGTGAAACAAAGGAACTGACCTTTGATTCCACGATTCGGACCTTCATCAATCTGAACGGCACGGTGGGTACGCTGGCGAATGAAAGCGACAGTCATTGGCACACCTCGGAGATGATCCCTGTTGTGGCAGGCCATGTGTATATTATCACCGCATCAAGTGGTTGGAAGAAATACTACTATGCATTCTATGACAGCAACGAGAATGTCCTCGCTGGTGAGATCGCGCCGGATAACAAGTCCGACAAAATCGAAAATCGAATCGTAATCGCGCCGGTTGGGGCAGTCAGTATGCGTATCACCTGGATTCAGGTTTCGAATTTTATGGGTAAGGTGGAGGAAGTGACTCGTTTCCTTTTCCCGACCAATGAGCTGAACGAGAAACCTGAATCCAGGATGGTCGCGGTGGAGACTGGTCTGGAAAAGGCGAAGGCCGACCTGATTGCAGCGGCAACCGGGGCGCAGAATACGCTTCTGAGTGCTGCGGTCGTGGAAGGGGAAGCAGTTGAGTTCACCTATACTGCCAACAGGTGCATCAATGAAAAAGCAGGCGAGGTTGTGCCGTTGTCAAGTGAGAACACGGCATTCCGTGTATCAGATCCTATCCCAGTTGCACCCGGTGAACTGTATGCGTTTACGGTATCCGGCGGCTGGAGTAAGTACCTGTATGCCTTCTACGATGCAGACGACAAGGTGGTAGGCGGATTCCAGCAGAAGACCGATATGATTCGAACTTACAACGACCGCATTTCTCCGGTCCCGGCAACTGCCGCAACGGTACGCATCGCATGGGTGGAGTACAACCACTTCACGGGTATAATCAAAAAGGTTACACGAATCAGTTATCCTTCGGCAGAGCTGGTCGGTACAGCAGCAGAACAGGCGGCAGAACGCGATAGCAGAATCTCCGGCTTGGAAAACCATCTGGCAAGCAAGGTTGTGGACGAGAACTACGAATATGCTATTGGAGAAGCTGTCAAAGTTACCGAAAACAACGGAATGCTCCTGAATCCGACAACAGGTTCCACAGTGAAAGAGCCGACTGGTAACACGAATTACCGGCTGTCCGAGCCTATCACTGTGGAACCGTATACCCCGTACTGCATCAGCGCAGCCGGAAAAGCCGGGTACGGCCTCTATGCGTTTTACGATGTGAATGGAAATCGGGTCGGCGGCGAAAACAACACAGGCAATACTGATCGCAAGATTGAGAATAAAGTTGTGACTTCTCCGGCACGAGCAGCTTCTATTCGGATTGCCTGCATCAACGGTATGCAGAGTTGCGGCATCCAGCCTATGACTCGTGGCTATTTTATCGGCATGAAACCCAAGTGGCTTGGCCGCACATGGGTGTGCCTTGGTGACAGCTTGACGGAAAGTAATAGCCGTACCACGAAGCACTACTTCGACTATATCGCCGAAAAGACAGGCATTAAGACGGTGAATCTCGGTGTCAGCGGTACGGGCTATATGCGCCGGAAGGATATCAACCGAGCATTTTACCAGCGCGTCAGTGATATCCCGGAGGATGCCGATGTGATCACCATCTTCGGCAGTGGCAACGATCTCTCGTCTGACCAGACGCTGGGAACTGTTACGGATACGGGTACCGATACGATCTGTGGCTGCATCAACGCAACGATTGACGCCATCTACGAACGCATCCCTCTGGCTCGGCTGGGTATCGTGACCCCGACTCCGTGGGTCGGCAGTATGCCTTCTAAGACAACCTGCGGTATGGCGAAGTACTCGGAGGCAATCGTTGAGATCTGCAAGCGGCGCAGCATCCCGTGCCTGGATCTGTACCATGAATCCAACCTGCGACCCGATGATGAGAATTTCCGCAAGCTCGCATTCTCTAAGGACGGCGGCAATGGCGTGCATCCCGATGAAAAGGGGCATGAGATCATCGCCGCCTCCTTCCAGAGCCTGCTGGAACGACTGATTCTGTGAAATGGAGTGATAACTATGAATATGAACGATAATAAGAAGAAAAAATT